>OGDF01000118.1_pt1 | contig 114805 bp, 103 predicted proteins | sample 1570141 | NCBI WGS metagenome assembly OGDF01 (sample SAMEA4370581, study PRJEB24528) | human gut metagenome | reverse complement strand
TGTTAAGCACGCCGCCAGCGTTCATCCTGAGCCAGGATCAAACTCTCATGTTAAAAAGTTTTGTCCTGCCAGAATTAAATCTGGCTTTTAATCAGAAACAATGTCCTGATTTACTGTTTTAAGGTTGCTTCTTTATAGAAGCGTTCTTGAATTATTCTCAAAATCTTTCAAGGTTTTTCACTGTTCAGTTATCAATGTTCGTTGTTGTTATTTTCAACAGCTTGTATATTTTATCATATCTTCAAGTCATTGTCAACAACTTTTTTATTTTTCTTTGTTGTCTCTCAAACGCGACAACTCTGATATCTTATCATGTTTGTCATTGTTTGTCAACAACTTTTTTCATCATCATGACCACCAACCATCACTCAGCTTCCTGCCAGTGCCTGTATCAGTGTCCTCGTCACGAGTCAGCTTAAATATAATATCACGCAGACAACCTAAAGTCAACAAAAACTTTACATTTTATTTGCAAAAATATAAGCACCACAAGATATTGTTCCCTGGGTGCTTACAAACCACAATTCAATCATAAAAACGAAAGCAGAATCGTCAGTATTAAATTATTTTCGTATAGCCATTGCAGAATTTCCGACTGATATACCGCATCAATCACAACACTCCCGGCTTCTGTCGCTGCCCCCATTGCTGCAAACGCAAATACCAGCCATACCAGCAACAGTCCTTTGATCAATCCGGCAATTCCCCCAAGCATATGATTTACTTCTCCTATTACGGGCAGTTTTGCCACCAGATCAATCGCAGTGGCAATCAGATGAAAGGCGATCACCGTAATCAGCATAACAATAACAAATGCAATCGCTTTCATGGCAAGGGATGATGCTTTTGACGCAATCGTATTATACAGTCCGCTTTGCTCCATCCAGCCATCCGCAAGTTTATGTGTGTCCCCTATCTGGTTCCATACGTTTGCCGGCAGTTTCATTCCCAGACCGCTGAGATCTTTCTGCTCCTGCGTGTTTTGTTCTTCTGTACCTTTTTCTTCCCCTGCCACGGCATTTTGCAATTTCTCTTTGCAATTCTTTTCAATTCTGGTATTCAGGCCTGTGTGTTCTGTCATCCAGTCTGCAACATACGGCGTTGCAAACGTAACAAAAACCAGAATCAGTATCCAGGCAGCCATTGAATAAACCACACGCAGGAAACCACGGAAGAATCCCCAGACAATATTTCCGGCAACAAGTAATACAACCAGTATCAATAACCAGTTCATTGTAATCGTACCTCTTCTATTTCTCCGTTTAATACCAATGTATAATTCTGACCATCCGATCCCGACAATACGTTATAAAGCTGCCGGTCAAACGTATAACGGAATTTACGGATGCTGTGTATGGTAAACAATTCACAGTTATAATCATCCCGGACACATATTTCATTATTATCGAGGAGCTCGATTCTGTTGTATGCGATCTCTGTATCATTCTCCATGACCGTTTTACCATTCATGTCATAGACTTTTATGTGCCAGCTGTTTTCTTTTTTGGTATCGCTGTATGAAACACCGACATATTTATTATTATAGAAGACACTCTGTATCCCCAGTTTAAACTTTATCTGTTTTTTCGGCGCAGGTTTTTGTGCTCCGTCAAACCAGATCAGTCCGGCATCGCTGATCGCGAGAAGTTTTCCGGATTCGGTATAAACCAGTTCCGATATCATCGTATTTTTGTAACTGTACGTTCCCACATTGTTGTCGATTTCATTCTGCCCAACCGAACCAAAGTTATAGAAAGTAACCGTGGAACAGGTTTTACCCTTTGTCACGTCGAGCATATCTACTGCCAGTTTCTGCGCATCCGGAGCCAGCGCAATATCTACAGGAAAACTTCCTTTTTCCTGATAAAATTCACCGCTGGCAAGTTCCTGTCCCTTTTTGTCATAAAGCCGTACATACGAGACATCATCCTCCTTCATCAGCACAGCCACCGTTCCCTGACGGGCAACACATACACGTTCAATCGGTGTTGCCGTTTCGATTTTCTTTACCAGTCCGCGTTCCGACATGATATAAATAAATGTCCCTCCACGATCATAAACTGCAAGATACTGTTCACACACGGAAAGTTCCGGCGCAGTCATTTCATAAGACTGGTTCCAGATCAGCCGGTCATCTGTATCGTGACACACGATTCCGTCATTATCATATTCCAGTATTTTTCCCTGGAACATCTTATATCCCGTTGCCGCACTGTCCTTTCTCTCCGCCGATGCCTGCACCTCAAATCCTGAATATGTGCGAAGTGCAGACCAAAGTTCTACAAAAATCACTGCTGCTACAACAGTAACGATCACAAGTGCCGTTCTACGGGCTATTTTATGCCTGTGTCTCCTGATTTTTTCTTCCAGTTCCTCCAGGTCTTCCTGACTTGTCTCTACGGTTTTAAATTCCGTTTTTTCAGCCACAGATTTTTCTCCTTTTCGCTTACGTTTCTATCATTATAGCATTGCAGTCCCCGTTACGGAAGTAATAATTTCTGCCCAACCCTGATATCATCCGAATCTTCCAGATCATTCGCCTTTTCAAGCTCTTTTAATTTTTTCATTGATCCGTATGCCTGTTTACAGATCCCACTCAGCGTATCCCCCTGTTGTACCACATAATAATTTTGTGTATTTTCTACCGCCACAGGTTTTTCTTTCTCCTCTGCCGGCTGTGTGGAAGGAGCCGCTTCCTCTGCCTTTTTCACCGCTCCCGCCGGAACCTCTTCAATCGGTATCAGCTGCATGGGTTCACTGATGGTTTCCGTACTCTTTGCGCTCTCCGTCTGTTCTTCCACTATATTTTTTTCAGTTCCCACCAGGACTTCTGCCGGTTGTGACACATGGCGGATTTTTTCTCCTATCGTCTCCACGGTCTGCTCCAGACCCGGAATATGAATTCGCTGCTGCCAGATTCCGACCCCGGCCAGAACTAAAAGCAACGCGATTGCGGCAGCCATCGCATACGACGTTGGTTTGCGTTCGCTCTTTGAACTGCTGCATTCTTCTTTTTCGTTCTCTTTTTTGCTCTCCGTCAGAATCTCCGGAAGCATCTGCCGGGTTCCACGTCTCGGCAGTTCAATCGTCACATCCGGGATCCGTATCTCATGCAGTTCCCTTGCATAATAGATATAAAACCCGTTTTTCGGTTGCAGCCGGTTGCCTTTATGCAGATAAAAGTATTCTTCCCCCTCCATACTGTCCATAAGGAAAAGAACCTGATGTGCACCTCCGAACTGTTCTCTGTGGATAGCTTCCAGTTCTGCTGTCAGGCGTGGTGGATATCCTTTACAATCCAATGCCCATCCGACAATAATGGAATTCTCATAAGATCTCTTAATCTCACGGAATACATCCGACCACGCATGCGTTCCCCATCTCGGCAGATTCTGTGAAAACTCCATATCCCTTACCGGAATGGCAGCCTCTACAAAGGTCATATATACACCCTGCTCGCACTCTGTATGCCCCATAAATATAAACACTCTCCGCTCCTCATAAGTTTCTTCATGCACCCTGGCATACGCCGCATTTTCTATGTAAATCCGATCCCCCTCTGCCGGTGTTCCGATCTGTCTGATATTTTTCAGGTCACGTCCCGGCCCTTCTGCAATATCTATCATATCCTGCCTCCTTATCCGTTTTTCCAGAATATAGTATCACCACCATCCGGTAGAATTTTGGAAAAACCTGACAGGCATGAAAAAAATCGTACGACACTACCGGACATATTTCCAGACTTCAGGCAAAAAAAGACTGCCATATCCTTCGATACGACAGTCTCCTTTGTACTTGCTGTATTATTTTGCAAAAGCTTTTACTTTTTTGTAAATTCCTTCTGCGTCCAGTTCGTATTTATGAATCAGCTCAACCGCCGGTCCGGATTCTCCAAACCGGTCATTCACGCCGATACGCATCATCTTTGTCGGTGCCTTTTCACACAATACTTCCGCTACTGCGCTTCCAAGTCCACCGATTACGGAATGTTCCTCAACGGTTACGACTTTCTTCGTCTTTGTTGCAGATGCAACAACCAGTTCCTCGTCAATCGGCTTGATGGTATGGATATTGATTACTTCTGCAGAAATTCCATCTTTCTCCAGCATCTTTGCAGCTTCTAAGGACTCTGACACTTCCAGTCCTGTCGCAAAAATGGTTACATCCGTACCTTCTTTTAATACGATTCCTTTTCCGATCTCAAACTTGTAATCCTCTCTGTCATTGATCACCGGCACTGCCAGACGTCCAAACCGAAGATACACCGGTCCCACATGATCATATGCTGCATGTACTGCTGCGCGTGCTTCCACGTCATCTGACGGATTGATCACTACCATACCAGGAATCTCACGCATCAGAGCCAGATCCTCCAGACACTGATGGGTAGCTCCGTCTTCTCCGACCGAAATTCCTGCATGGGTAGCTCCAATCTTTACATTCAGATGTGGATAGCCAATGGAGTTGCGAACCTGCTCATAGTTACGTCCGGCTGCAAACATTGCAAAAGAACTGATAAACGGAACTTTCCCACAGGTAGATAATCCTGCGGCAATGCCTGTCATGTTGCACTCTGCGATACCGCAGTCCCAATGGCGCTCCGGAAATTCTTTCTGGAAAATACAGGTTTTGGTAGCACCTGCCAGATCTGCGTCGAGCACGATGAGATTCTCATGCTCTTTTCCAAGTTCTACCAATGCGTTTCCATAGCTGTCTCTGGTTGCAATTTTCTTTACTTCTGACATAATGCTTCACCTGCTTTCTCAAGATCTTTCATAGCGATTTCGTACTGCTCGTCATTCGGAGCTTTTCCATGCCATCCGGCTTCATTCTCCATAAAGGAAACTCCCTTTCCCTTGATGGTCTTTGCAATAATGGCAGTCGGCTGACCTTTGGTCTTCTTCGCTTCCTCAAATGCTGCACGGATCTGGTCGAAATCATTTCCGTCAATCACGATCGTGTGGAAATTAAATGCCTCAAACTTCTTATCAATCGGATACGGAGAACATACTTTGTCAATCTCCCCATCAATCTGCAGATTATTATTGTCTACAATCACTACCAGATTGTCCAGCTTCCTGTGTCCTGCCCACATAGCAGCCTCCCAGATCTGTCCCTCCTGAATCTCACCATCTCCGGTCAGGGTGTATACACGATAGTCCTTGTGATCAAATTTTCCGGCTGCTGCCATACCTACTGCAGCAGAAACTCCCTGCCCCAAAGATCCACTGGACATATCAACGCCAGGAATATGCTTCATATCCGGATGTCCCTGCAGATACGAACCTGTATGGCGCAGTGTCACAAGATCTTCCTTCGGGAAAAATCCGCGCTCTGCAAGTGTGGAATAATAAGCCGGTGCTACATGTCCTTTGGACAATACAAAACGGTCACGATCCTCCATCTTCGGGTTCTTTGGATCAATATTCATCTCTTCGAAATACAGATATGTAAAAATATCCGCCGAAGACAGCGATCCGCCCGGATGACCGGATTTTGCGCTGTGCACTGCCGTTACAATGCTCTTACGGATTTCATTCGCAAGCTTTTCCAATTCTAAATTATTCATTATTTATTCTTTCCTCCTCTTAAAATGGTGGTGTATTATAATTCCGTTCTTCCCTGCAATGCCCGCAGGAGAGTCACTTCGTCAATATATTCCAGATCTCCGCCAACCGGCACTCCGCTGGCAATCCGTGTCACTTTAATCCCGGTCGGCTTGATCAGTTTACTGATATACATGGCTGTCGTCTCGCCTTCTAAGCTGGAATTTGTAGCAATAATCACTTCATCCACATCCTGCTCCAGACGAACCATGAGTTCTTTTAAGCGGATATCGTTCGGTCCGATTCCAAGCATTGGGGAAATGGCACCGTGCAGCACATGATAGACTCCATTGTATTTTCCGGTCTTTTCATATGCAACCAGATCACGGGTATTCTCCACTACCATAATCGTCTTGTGATCTCTGGAAGTATCACTGCAGATCGGACAGATTTCCTGATCTGTCAGGTTAAAACAGCACTTACAGTATTTTACGTTTTTCTTTGCCGAAACAATCGCTGAGGCCAGTGCATCCACGTGGTCCTGCGGCATATTTAAAATATGAAATGCCAGCCGCTGCGCAGATTTGGCTCCGATTCCGGGAAGTGCAGACAATTCCTCAATCAATTTCGCAATCTCATGACTGTAATAATCCATATTTAGAACGGAAGTCCTCCGCCCAATGCACCGGTAATCTGTGACATGGACTGCTGGGAAGCTTCATCGATTTTACGCATTGCCTCGTTGGTTGCTGCCATGATGAGATCCTCAAGCATCTCAATATCATCCGGATCTACGACTTCCTCTGCAAGTTTTACCTTTGTCACCTCATGCTTGCCGGAAACGGTCACTTCTACCGCTCCACCGCCTGCTGTGGCTGTCACTTCCTGCTCCTCTAAGTTCTTCTGCGCTTCTTCCATCTGCTTTTGCATCTTCTGCGCCTGCTTCATAATATTTGCCATATTTCCCGGCATACCGCCAGGGAATCCACCTCTTTTTGCCATGTGGGGTCCTCCTGCTATTTCATTTTCTCTGATGATTCAGAGTTGTCTTGTATTATCATACCATTAGAAGTTTTCTTCCTCAATATCAAAATTGATTAATTGACGCAAATCCGGTACGGTATTGGCCGCACTGCGCCCGCCTTCATTTAAGCGAAGCTGTACTTCCACCTGCTTTGCGCACCGCTGTGTGATCATTTCTTTCAAATGGTCAATACACCCTGCCTTATTGTCGCTTAGATAGGAAAAAGCGTTGGCATCGTCAAACACCAGGAGCAGTTCTCCCGCCGGTCCGAGCGTCGGCACTGCCTGATTCAAATACTGTCTGGTGATGCCCCCCATCTCTGAAATGACCGACCGCCAGTTGTTCATCACCTGTTTAATGTCCTCCGGAATGGCTTTGGGAAGTTGTGTTTTCTCCGGTGCCTGTGCCGCCGGAGCCTGCGTGCCACCTGCTGCCGGAACTGCTGCACTCTGTGGTGCCGCCGAAACAAATGCCCCGCTTTCTAATTTCTGCTCCATATCATCCATACGCTCATTGAGTGCCGACAGATCTTTTTCCATCTGCGGACGGCAAAGCTTGATAATTGCAATCTCCAGCAGGATGCGCTTTTGTGCCGCATACCGGATCTGGCTGGACAGCTCTGAGAAAATCCGGATATACCGGATCAGTGTTTCCGGCTCCACCATCTGTGCCTCTTCTTTCAGGGCTGCCAGATGATCTGCCGACATATCCAGCACTTCCTCCATGTCATCCGCACTCTGGATAAGCAAAAGATTTCTCATGTACCAGGTAAAATCGTTCACCATCTGTCCCAGTTCCCGTCCCTGATCCACCAAATGATCCACCGTCCGGATGGCACCGGTCACATCTTTTGCCAGCACCTGGCGCAACAGTGCGGAAAACACTTCCGTATCCACTGCACCGAGCACTTCCAGCACATTTTCATAGGTGAGTTTTTCCCCCAGATGAAAAGCAATACACTGGTCGAGCAGACTCAGCGCATCACGCATCGAACCGTCCCCGGCTTTTGCCACATAACGCAGTGCGCGCTCCTCGACATCCACCTGTTCGGTACGCATCAGTTCCGCCAGACGATCGGTAATAGTATCAATGGAAATCCGGTGAAAATCATATCTCTGGCAGCGGGACAGAATTGTAATCGGGATCTTGTGTGCTTCCGTTGTCGCAAGAATAAAAATCACATATGCCGGCGGCTCCTCCAGCGTCTTGAGCAGCGCGTTGAATGCGCCTGCCGACAGCATATGCACCTCATCAATAATGTAAACCTTGTATTTTCCCTCTGTCGGGCGGTAAGATACTTCTTCCCGGATCTGCCGGATATTGTCCACGCCGTTGTTCGATGCCGCATCAATCTCTATGACATTCATAGAAGTCCCGGCGGCAATGCCCTGACATGCAGGGCATTTTCCACAGGGACTTCCGTCTACCGGGTGTTCACAATTTACTGCTTTTGCAAAAATCTTTGCAACTGTCGTCTTTCCGGTACCCCGGGTACCGCAAAACAAATAAGCATGTCCTATGCGATCGGCTTTGATCTGGTTCTTTAATGTTGTAACAATGTGTTCCTGTCCCTTGACATCTTCAAATTCCTGGGGACGGAACTTACGGTATAAAGCCGTGTAAGACATTTTTCTTCTCCTTCTTATCGGATATCAGATAGCCGAACGATTAATCTCCAAAACTGATACCGATCCGTTTTGCCTCCTGAATCATCTGACTATCCGGATCTACCGTCTTTAATTTGCCGGCTACATCTTCCAATGGCACACATTTGGTCTTGTTGTTGATCATCGCGATCATGTAACCAAACTTTCCATCCATGATGGCTTTGGCTGCCGCGGAACCCAGCCGTGTACATAACACTCTGTCGTATGGGCACGGACTTCCTCCACGCTGTGTATGGCCCGGAACTGCAACGCGGACTTCCACACCACACTTCTCCTGAATCTGATCTGCAATCTCATAAGAAACCGACGGATACTTACGGGATGCTACCTTTGCCTTGTACTGTTTCTTGGAAAGCTCTGCATCTTCTTTGGAGATTGCGCCCTCCGCAACAGCAAGAATCGTAAAGCCCTTTCCGTCTTTGGTGCGCTTGTGAATGGCCTCTACAACCTTGTCGATATCGTATGGGATCTCCGGAAGCAGAATGATATCTGCTCCGCCTGCCACACCGGCATACAACGTAAGCCATCCCACTTTGTGTCCCATGACTTCTACGATAAACACGCGATTGTGGGAAGCTGCTGTTGTATGGATACAGTCAATGGTTTCTGTAGCTATATTAATTGCACTCTGAAAACCGAATGTCACGTCTGTTCCGTAAATATCATTGTCAATCGTCTTCGGAAGATGAATGATATTGAGCCCTTCCTCACGAAGCAGATTGGCAGTCTTTTGCGTACCATTTCCGCCAAGGATCACCAGACAGTCCAATCCAAGCTTACGGTATGTGGATTTCATTGCCTCTACCTTGTCCAGTCCGTTCTCGTCCGGTACACGCATCTGTTTGAATGGCTGGCGGGAAGATCCGAGAATCGTTCCGCCTCTGGTAAGAATTCCGGAAAAATCTGAGGCTGTAAGAATCCTGTACTGTTCATAGATCAGCCCTTTGTACCCATTTTCAAATCCATAAATCTCCAGTTCGTCTACATTCGTAGTAAGTCCTTTTACAACACCACGCATGGCTGCATTTAAAGCCTGGCAGTCTCCGCCGCTGGTAAGCATTCCGATCTTCATCATGCACGTTTCCTCCTGCATATTCTCTTATTGTGTACCAAATGTTTTCACATACACATTTGTATTATAGTATAATTTTTGTCCGTTCACAAGATAAGCGACTTGAAAAATGTATGTAAATTCTGTATACTATTAAGGAGCACATCGCATGAGAGTTCCGCTCCGCGGAAGCGATGTACGTAGGAGATATAGCTTACGCTATACCTCAAGGAGCACATCGCATGAAAGTTCCGCTCCGCGGAAGCGATGTACGTAGGAAATTCATCGGAGATGAATTTCAAGGGAGAGTTGTCCGAGAGGTCGAAGGTGCCGCACTCGAAATGCGGTTTGCGTCGAATAGACGCAACGTGGGTTCGAATCCCATGCTCTCCGCTCACTTTTCAAACAAAAACAGCACCGCAGTCTTCACCTGCCCGGTGCTGTTTTTATATGTCAATGACGTCCCCGGTTATTTCCACGCCGATCCGTCATGTCACGCTTTTCGCGGAAATCACGGCTCCGATGCTCACGGGAATCGTTTGCTCTGTTTCCATCCGCACGGCTTCCATGATCCGCATCGCTGTTTTTGGCGGATGACGGTCTCTCTTTTTTGCGGCCGATATATACGTTCCATTTCATATAGGCTTCCTGCGCATTGCGGGATTTGTAGATTACGTTGCGTTCCTCCCCTACAATATCCGTAATGCTGTACCAGCCTTTGTCATACTGGAATTCCGCTGTCTTTCCTTCAAGTTCTTTATTTCCAAGTACAAATTTATGTATTGCCTGCTGTGGCTGCTGCTGTGCCATCCTATCCCTCCTTTTTTCCTAATACATACTCCACGGCCTGTCTCAGTTTTTCATCTTTTTTCATTTCTTCCGTTCCCTGAAGTGCCTCTGCCTCTTCCCTGGTAAACAATTCCCGCAGTTTTACCTGATGGTTTTCTACCGGAATATAAGATACCTTGGATTTGTCGAACACGGAACGCAGCACATAGTACGGAATTTTGCGCTCCCTGCGTGATGCGGAGAGCGAAACAATATTTTCTACCTGACAGACTCCCTGTGTTTCACTGTATATGATCTGTTTTTTTTCAAACATTCTGTCACCTCTGAAAAAGATAAAATTATCATATCACAAGAAAAAAGTTTTGACAAATGCCCCAAAACATTTTACGCTTGTCCCAGGGAGGAAATTGTATATGTGGATTCTATTTGCATTTGGGTCAGCTCTGTTCGCCGGACTGACTTCCATACTGGCGAAATGCGGTATCAAAAATACCGATTCCAATGCAGCTACGGCGATCCGTACCATTATTGTACTTATTTTTTCATGGATCATGGTATTTCTGGTCGGGGCACAACACGGCATCGGAAGTGTTTCTGCCAAAACCTGGACATTTCTGATCCTGTCCGGACTTGCCACCGGTGCTTCCTGGCTGTGCTACTTCCGTGCACTGCAGATCGGAGATGTGGATAAGGTGGTACCTGTCGATAAATCGAGTGCCATCCTCTCCATTCTTCTCGCTTTTTTCTTCCTGCATGAGAGCATCAGCCCACTGAAACTTCTATGCGTGGTGCTGATCGGCGCGGGAACCTACCTGATGATCACGAAAAAGGAAACCTCTTTTGAGAATTCCGGGAAAAAAGGCTGGAGCTGGTTCTTCTACGCGCTTGGCTCTGCCGTCTTTGCCAGCCTGACTTCTATTCTGGGAAAAGTCGGCATTGAAAACATTGATTCCAATCTGGGAACAGCCATCCGTACCATCGTTGTGCTGATCATGGCATGGATTGTCGTGTTTGTCACGAAAAAGCAGGACAGCGTGCGCACAATCGATCACAGGGAACTTGGCTTTATCTGCCTGTCCGGACTTGCCACCGGTGCTTCCTGGCTATGCTATTACCGTGCGCTGCAGGATGGTCTGGCAAGTGTCGTTGTGCCGATCGATAAGCTGAGTATTCTGGTTACCATTCTGTTTTCTTATCTTGTATTTCATGAGAAACTGGGGAAAAAAGAAGCCGGGGGACTGGTGCTGATAGTGGTGGGAACGCTTGGGATGCTGGTGTAGTATCCCTTGCTATGCCCTTCAGGCGCACCAACCAGACAATATTTACCAGATCATTCGTTTATCGTCTCTGTTTCTATCCTGCAGGTATAAGTTTTTTCGGCTTTCCTGTAATTAATTCCGACCAGAAGCATGCTTCCATGGTATCCTTTTAATGTCTTGTCATACTTTTTCTCCCGAATCTGATCAAGTGCTGTCTGTGCAGACTGATCCCACTTCAATTCAACAATCATAGCATGACTTTCGACATGCTTTCTCGGAACAAACACCAGATCCGCAAAACCCTTTCCACCTGCTAATTCCCGGTAAATCTCATGCGTTTTCTTTGCCGCATAGTATGCCAGTGACAGTACACACGCCAGGGAATTTTCATCATTATATTTCAGAATGGAAATATTCTCTTCATGCACCCGCTGAATTTGTTGTGCAACATATTCTTCGTCCCCACGAAGTGTAGCTTCCATCAAATCCTCTGACCGCCGGATGGCCGCCATCACCGGTTCCCAGCCTCCGTCCTCGATACAGTTAATAAACTCTTTCTGCACTTCCTGATTGGGGATGCAGACGGTCTGTGCGTAAAAATCGTATGTCAGATATCCCAGATGAACCAACAACGTCAGTACATCGTCCGCACTGGCAAACGTTGTCATGTCATTCTGGAATTTATCCGGATTTACCGGGATGTGTTCCCCGGCAATCAGCCGGGTGGTCAGTTCTTTTAACCCATACTGGTTCATCTGGATGTATTTCTTTAATGCCTCATATGTCTCTGTTTTTGTCCAGTAGCTGTCGTAGTCATGACCAAGCATTGACATGACTACAGAACGCGGATTGTAAATCTGCACGCCCTTTAAATCATAGCCATCATACCACTGTTTCGTCTTGTCGTATGGCATGTCATACTGGCGGCAGAGTTCCTGCACCTCGGCCTCTGTAAAACCGGTAAACTCTGCCAGTTCGCGCTGGTTGGTCATGGAATATTCATCAAACATATTCAGGGCGGAATGTTCGCCGTATTTTTTAATTGGTAGGATGCCGGTCATGTAGGCCAATGCAATGTATGATTTTCCCTTGAGCCAGAAACGAAGGAAGTCCAGATACCGGATATGATCCTCATGGTTATTCGGGTATTTGCGGAAAATACAATCCCATTCATCAATAATGATTACAAATGCGCGTTTCGTTTCCGCATAAATGGTCTGCAATACTTCCACCAGATCATTCCAGTTAAAACATTCTAATTGTCCGTATGCTTTCTTTAAATCCCAAAGAATCCGCCGTTGCAAATAATCTATCATTTCTTCGACAGAAGAAGTGCGTGTCATGAAATCAATCATGTTAATCTGGATGACGTTGTATTTATTTATATGCTCCTCAAAGCTGCTGTCTTTGCTAATCCTGTAAGGTTTAAACAATGCATGTGAATCGTTTTCCGCACCATAATAGGCAGACAGCATGTTGGCTGCCATGGATTTCCCGAAGCGGCGGGGGCGGCTGACACAGATGTTCTGATGCTCTGATTTTAAATTCTGGTTTGTAAACGCGAGGAGCATGGTCTTGTCTACATATATTTTTGAATTTGCTGCTCTTTTGAATTCTTCATTTCCCGGATTTACATAGATTCCCATTGTTTTTTCCTCCAGCTCAATCCACAATCAACACGGTCTTACCTTCAAACGCAACTCCATATTCTTTGATCTGACTATCTGTAATCCCTTTCATTTTCAGTTCTTCACTGTATTTTCGTTCCCTGATCTGTGCAATTGCAGACTGCGCGGTCTCTTCGAGACTTTTTCCCTTTCTTGCGCTTCGTACTTTAAATTCCAGAATCACAGCATTATCCTTTCCCGGATGTTTTGGCTCCAACATAATATCATATCTGCCAAAGCCGCTTTCCCGATTCGACCTCAGATAATACCTGTCCCGCAAATCAATCAGCAGACCTAAAACAAACCCGTGATAAAAACGTTCCGGTTCAGCCCCGGAAGCCCGGTCTCCGGTATCAAAATAGCTGAATGTCTGTAATGCAATACGGTTCATATATTCATTCATCGCATCCACATCCCCAGCAACCATTGCCTTAACAAAATCGTTGTAATCCGGCTGTACCGGGGCAAACCAATCGTGAATCATTCTCTGAAACATAAGCTTTACTTCAAGATTGGTAAGTGCAAGCTGATATTTCGGTTCCGTTCCTTCCGGAATATCCTGATATTTTTCATAAGACAAAACCTTTAAATATCCGCCTGCGAGTAAAAGGCTCCATACCGCCTTTTCATTGCCATCCAGTTGATTGTATACAATCTGTTCATCTATTTCCGACCAGATACATTCCCCACATAATAGTTTTTCAAATTTTTCTTTGATCAGGCGGTTTCCTTCACGAACCAATTTTCCGACAAGACTATTTGCGCTTGTGTTTGCCCAATAGGTTGTATACTGCTTTACATCCAGATAATTTAAAATCGACCACGGATTATAGATATCTTTGTGGGTTCCAAAAATAAATCCGTCATACCATCTTTTTACCTCATTTTTTTCGTTTTCCAGTCCGAAACTTTCTAGCGCAGAAAACACTTCCTGCTCCGTAAAACCAAAGGATGCAGCATATTCATTGGATGTTGTAGTAACCACTTTTAAATTATTCAGATCTGAAAAAATGGATTCCTTACTGACCCTCGTAATTCCTGTCATAATTCCACGCTCTAATGCCGGATTGGTCTTAAATGTCGCGTTAAACAGACTTCTTGTGAATGTCACAAGCTGCTCCCAGTATCCATCTACAAAAGCTTCCTGCATTGGCGTGTCATATTCATCTAACAGAATAATTACTTTTTTACCGTAATATTTATACAAAAATCCTGACAGATAATATAAAGAAAGTGTTGCATCTACATACTCCATATCAGTCATGATTTTTTTATATAACTTTACTTCCGTATCCCGTAGCTTTCCACTTTCCGTTATAAAATCGTATTTGACATAAAGCTGCGCAATTAATTCACAGATCTTTTTTTCTGCCAGCTGATACGTGGGTTCCTTCACATTTGCAAAAGACAGGCTAATGACCGGATACGTTCCCTGTATATTACGGTACTTCTTATCCTCCCAGATTTTTAAATCCTCAAACAGATCCGAACGTCCGGAATATTCCACGGAAAAGAACTGTTCTACCATACTCATAGTCAAAGTTTTACCAAAACGTCTTGGTCTTGTGATCAGAGTAACACTGTCCCCACAATCCCACCATTCCTTTATAAAATCCGTTTTATCAACATAAAAATAATGATTTTCAATTAATGTGGAGAAGTCCTGTATTCCGATTGCTATATTTGCAGACATTTGCAGTCACCCCCTGTCTTTGCTTTTTTTCTAGTATACCCTATCCTTAAATGATTGAAAAGCAGGCTTTTCAATCATTTATCTCCATCAGCTCCTGAGGCTTGCAACACAACACCTGTGAAAGTTTAATAACATACTCCGCCTGCGCTTTGTTAATGTCTTTCCTCCGTTGTTCATACTGCTGAATCGTCTTGACGGGAATCCCTGTTTCCTCCGCAAGCTGGCTCTGACTGAGTCTGGCTCTTTTCCGTAACAACTTCAGATAACTTTCTACCCTGTTCTGCTGAGCAATCTCTCTTAATTTTTGCACTCCCTGCGTAATATCCATCTCATGATATGGATGATATAAATCACGAATTTTCTCAACTGGGACTTCTTTTTGTATCACCGCAAAGGTTTTCCCACTCATCCATTGATAATATGCCAACAACCATCCGGTCCAATATTCCGGGCTTTTTTCAAAATAATATCCCGGCGCAACAATTTCGTCATCCGGCACATCCATCACACGAATGGCCAGCTCTGCCCCTGACATTCCCGCAATTACAAATGGGTCTCCTTTTGAAAAACGCTCACTGTATGAAGATTCTGTAAAAAGCCGATAATACTCGTTCAACTCATATCCACAATCATATACGGCATAATTGAGCATCTCGCCCAGTACACGCTGTGCAATTCTTAAATATACTTTATCGTAAGAATAAATCATCGCTTTTCCTCTCCTCGTCAATGATTCTGGAAATATACAATTCCCCCCTGTGATAGGTTTCCTTTTCCATGTCCTTATATCCGTTTCTGGCATTCCGGTCCCGCAACATCTTTTTCGAATACCACTCGGCAGAAGGGACGTGTTCTTTCGCTATAAATTTAAGATGCTGAAATGCCTTTTCCGTTTTAAGGCAGTACTGCTCTCCAAGGCTTCCCAACTGCATAGCTTTCCCTAATTGCTCGTACGATATAACACCGCTGATGAAATCCCTTGCATAAGAAAAATAACTGTCATCTGCACGATATCCTATAATTACATCCACTCCTGCTAATGGAACTGGAAAACAATCGGTAATGTACCGTTTTGCCTCCCTTTCCAGCGGTGTTGCCAATACAAACGCGCGGTTATTCAACAAAAGCCCCATCCAGTGTAACAAGGTAAAGCTGCCATCATTTATATTTAAAATATGCAGGCCATTTGTCTCTATCTCATATTCATTAACATATCCGTCTTTTTCCTCCGATACCGCCCATTCCTTTGCCAAGGCAATATCTTCGGTACAGTAGAAGCCCTGTCCATAATCATTGTGTTTTTTTCCAACTCCATATATCGGAGTTTCAATTATATGATCCGATCCATGAAATAATTGCTTTTTCAATAAAAAAATCCTCCTTTAGGCGTATTTCTATTATACGTCTGTGGGAGGATATTTGTAAATAGTATTTATTTTTTCATATTTTCTAATCTTTTCTCTGCAGGCTCATATCCCCCACATCTGTTGTAATACTGCTCGGCCTCTGTCATCTGCCCCAGACACTCGTAGATCACACCAATATTATAGCAGGCAAGATAAGAATTAACTCCCCTGGCACGTCCCTCCGGCATCTTTAACGCCTTTTTAAATTCTTCCACTGCAGCGTCAAACATTTCATTGTTCATATAAATGAGTCCCATCAGGAATTTAAAATCTGCAGTATTTCCAAATTCCTCATAAACATTTTCCAGAAACAGTGCATGATCCGCCTGTCCCGAATTCAGTAATGCATAACCATATGTCTCTACCATATCGATCACATATTCCAGTCTGGGATTCAGATCAAAATACAATCCACAGTCAAAATAAGCACATGCCTTCGTATACTCCGCAGCCATATAATAACTTTTTGCCAACTGATACAAAACATACGGAATGCGGGTATCCTCCTGAAACTTTGCCGCCAATGAATCATTCGCTTTCATACAATCTACAATCTTTGTGAGACAATCCTTCTGCCCGGTTTCGCCCAGAACAGACTGTGTCAGCCCCTGCAGTTCCTGATTCAGGAGTTCAATATTACGTCTCGCTTTTTTCTTTCGTTCTTTCTCCGGCAGATCGTATCCACTGTGCAATATGGTCACCGGTGCCTGATAGGTTTCGTAATCCTCACTTCCATCCAGCGCCACTACCTGCTCATGAATTCTGCCTTCGTAATGAAACCTCTTTCGTGAGAAAATGCGGTTGATCCACTCCCGGTTTTCCGGTTTCTGTTCATTGTGCTCAAAGGTATTTCTGCGCTTTATTCTTCCTACTTTATCCGGATTTTTCCGAATCATCTGTTCCAGCGCAGGAATATCTATCTGATCGAGATATTCATCGCTGTCTATGACCATAACCATATCGTTAGAGGCTTTGGAGATGGCATAATTTTTTGCGGCGGCAAAATCATTGCACCAGGTGAAGTGCTCCAACTGGACATTTTTCATCTGTTCGATGGGGACTAGGTTTATTTATCGAAAGAACTGCTAATTACCACAAAATATGAATTTTTCAAGGTGCTATAGATAATAGTGGGTATCGAGACATTATGTTTTGACCCCAACATCCATTTATTGTTTTATAAAATACCCTATACACAGCTTATTGACCCAAACAAATACTTGTGAATGTCACCTGATCTGTTCAAACTCCAGATTTAAATACCACTTTTATTTGTTCCACCACAAAGCGAATATCATCATCTGTGATCTGTGTGCTGCTTGGAATATTTAAAATACAACTGCTATAGTACGGTGCTTTTTCCATCTCATAAGCAATCGCATCCTGATACGGAAGCTGCTCATGAATCAGTCCCCAGATTGCCCGGGTCTGCACACCGCGCTCCTGAAGCGTTGTAATCACATCTCTCATGTTTTTTCCCTGTAGTTTTTCCATATCCAGCTTCAAAGAATAAAACCACTGGTTCGAGGAAGTCCCCTCACGAAATGAAAGCAGTGTTCCACCTGAAAACTCCTGCAGCAATTGTTGATACAGCCCATAATTTTTCTGCTTACGGTGGATAAATTCCGGAAGTTCCTCCATCTGTGCCACACCAAGTGCCGCCTGTAAATTCGTCATGCGGTAATTGTATCCCACTTCGTTGTGAATATAAAAATGCGGATCATCCTTTGCCTGTGTGGAAAGATATTTCAGATGCTCCACTTCTGTGGGATCTTTTGCTGTCACAGCACCGCCGCCACCGGTTGTAATAATCTTGTTTCCATTAAAAGAATACGCCCCAAAATCGCCAATAGTTCCGGCAAATTTTCCGGCATAACGCCCCTTCGTATATTGTGTACCGAGTGCTTCTGTCGCATCCTCGATCACTTTCAGGTGAAACTCCTGTGCGATATCCATGATGGCTTCCATATCTGCCATATTTCCAAACACATGCACAACTACGATGGCTTTTACGGTCTTTCCGGTAGCTTTATGCTTTAACTGTCCGTCCTCTGTCACACACTCATTTTCGCAGAAACGGCGCAGTTTCTGCGGATCCATGCACAAACTGTCATCACAGTCCATAAACACCGGCTCCGCGAACTGATAGCGCACCGGATTCACTGCCGCGATAAAGGTAAGCGTTGGAACAATCACCATATCTCCCGGCTGCACCCCACAGGCAATCAAAGACAGATGAAGAGCCGAAGTTCCGCTCTGCACTGCCGCTGTTTTCTTCACCTGTAAAAACTCTGCCAGTTTTTCTTCCAGCTCTGTGATGTATGCACCACCGGTGGAAACCCATCCCTGATCCAGTGCATCATCTACATATTTTCGCTCATTTCCCTCAAAATTCGGAATCGATAAAGGTACAAATCGTCCCATTTTGCTCCCTCTTTTCTTAAAATTACAACTTACACATTATAAATGTCTGTCTTATATGCATCCATATGCTGACGAATCCATGCAATCGTCTCTGCAATTCCCTGCTCGAATGTATACTGCTGCTTCCAGTCGGTCAGCTCCTTGATTTTTGCGTTGCAGCCGAGCAAACGGTTGACCTCACTCTTTTCCGGTCGAAGGCGCTGCTCGTCACACACAATATGTGCATTCGGATTGACCTGGGAAATAATCTCCTGTGCCAGATCTCCGATCGAAATCTCCTGTTGGGTAGCAATATTGATTTCCTGTCCAATTGTCTTGTCTGACTCTGCGATTGCAATAAAGCCTGCCGCGGTATCTTTTACGTAGTTAAAATCGCGCGTTGGTGTCAGGGAACCAAGTTTAATCGCCTCTTTTCCTGCCAGAAGCTGTGAAATAATCGTAGGAATCACTGCACGCGCAGACTGTCTTGGACCATAAGTGTTGAACGGACGGACAATTGCAACCGGAAGATTAAAGCTGCGGTAAAAGCTTTCTGCCAGACGATCTGCTCCGATTTTTGTCGCAGAATACGGAGACTGTCCCTGAAATGGATGCTTTTCGTCAATCGGGACATATTGTGCGGTGCCATATACTTCCGAAGTCGATGTCACCATGATTTTTTCCGTGCCAAGATCGCGTGCCGCCTGCAGCACATTTAACGTTCCCTTGATGTTTGTATCCACATAGGAATCCGGCGAATGATAACTGAACGGAATCGCAATCAATGCTGCCAGATGAAAGACCTGATCCACACCCTTCATCGCAGTGCGCACACCGTTCGGATCCCGCACATCCCCGGCAAAAATTTCGATCTGGTCAAGTTTTTCCTTTGGCAGTGTATCCAACCAGCCCCAGTTGTTGAACGAATTGTAATATACAAATGCTTTTACGTCATAGCCTTTTTCCAGAAGGCTCTCGGTCAGATGGCTTCCGATAAAACCGTCTGCTCCGGTTACTAATACTTTTTTCATTGCTCTATATGTCCTTTCTGTTTCCAATTGTTACTCAGATTTCAAATTCAGTTTTTCTTCCATACGGTGCATTTCCTCAAACTCACCCATATCCAGGAAGGAATCCTCGCTGATCGGATACATTCCCACCCGGCGGTTTTCTGCCAGAAGCTTGTCTGCCAGATCGGTCATATGAAAAAACGTATCCTCCGGAATCTCTTTTTTGAGTTCCGGATTTAAGATATACATACCGGTGTTCACAAAATACGAAAGCTTCGGCTTTTCCTCCATCGACTGCACCGCACCGTTTTCACTGGAATGGATCACGCCGTAGGGAACCTCAATGTTTTTGAGTGCCGTGACGATCGTAAGCTCGTTTCCAGCCTCCTGATGATAACGGTAAATGTCTTCATAATCCGCATGAATTAAAATATCGCAGTTGGTCACAATAAACGGTCTGGAAAACTCCTCTTTAATCAACTGTAAACTTCCCGCTGTTCCAAGTGGTTTATCCTCCTCGACATATTCAAGAGAATAGTTTTTTGAAATCTCGGAGAAATAGGAGCGAATCATATTTTTGCGGTAATTGACTGTCGCATAAAACTGTGTCGTTCCAAACTCACAGAATTTCCCGATGATCCGCTCCATGATCGGAATATCTCCAATCGGGATCAGCGGTTTCGGAAGAATTTTGGTATACGGATATAAACGTGTCCCTTTTCCGCCCGCCATAATCACGACCGGAACCTCTTTTAAAATCCCCTGCGGCTTTTTCTTTTTTGCCATCTTCTCATCCCGGAACAAAATGTCAGATACCACGCCTTTTGTGGTGACAACCGGAAGCGCCGTGATGGAATGCTGCACCATAACCTCATGTGCTTTTGCATGCTCTTTCCTGGAAATTCTCTTAGGTTCGGTATTCATCAGACCGGATACCGGAGCTTTCAGTTCTCCCGTGCGGATCAGCCAGCGGCGGATATCTCCATCCGTGACAACACCAAGCAGTTTCTGCTGCTCATTGGTCACAAATAAAATACCCCTGGCATTACGGTCGATGCGCTGCATCGCTTCCACAACCGTACTGTCCGGGGATATTAAAAATAACGCTAACTGCTCTGTCTTCATATGGGAACCTCCATGTTTCTTCTTTCGTTTTCTCCAAGAAAACGTTCTCTTTTTCTATCTTCCATGATAGACCTGTTATATAATATATCGACCAGTGTGAAAAAATGTTAAGAGGATGCCCTCATAATTGTCTCCGCGATCTGGAAATCCAGTGCAGTGTCGATGTCGATGGAATGTTCCTGACTCATCACGCAGGCATAGGAATGTTCTCCGTACAGATCTCCCTGACTCATCAGAAGTTCCGTGGTCTGCAGATAAATGGCACCGTTCAACCGGTAATATGTTCCCATATCCTGCCGCCGGCCAACTTTCTGTAAATCAACAAATCCACACATGGACTGATCTTCTTTTAATGTATTGCAAAGCAGTGGTGAATGTTCTGCTTCACAGACACTGACCACCGACTGTGCGTTTTTCTCTTCAAAAATCTCAAATGCCATTTTGATATCTGCCGCATCGCGAAGCGGGGAAGTCGGCTGCAACAGAGTGATGGTGTCAAACTGCTGCCCGATTGCGGCATACTGCTGCACAACTGCTCTTAACACATCCCAGGTCCCGGCAGTGTCCGTGGCAAGTGCCGCATCACGCAAAAACGGCACATCCGCTCCATGCTCCCGCGCAATCTGTGCATATTTTTCGCTGTCGGTCGAGACATGAATGCAGTCGAATTTTCCAGACTGTTCGGCTGCCTCGACGGAGTAGACCAGAAGCGGTTTTCCTTCGAGTAATTTAATATTTTTGTCTTTTAATCCTTTTGAACCGCTGCGTGCGGTGATTACTGCCAGATGTTTCATTTGCACTCCATATCATAAAATGTTTTTTTCCAGTGCCGGTAATCCGTCTGGAAAAATTCTTTCAGTATCTTTACAATTTTTTCCGATGTCTTTCCATCTCCGTATAAAAACGAAGGCCGGTGTGGCATTTGTTCCGCCTGCCGGATTGCCGCCTGAATTGCCCCGGTCTCCGGCATACATCCGATTACGGTTTCTGCCATCAGCCGACCTTTCTGCCGGTCTCCGATATTTACGGTCGGTGTGCCAAGCGCAGGCGCCTCGATGATTCCGCTGGAAGAATTGCCAAGCACAAACGCCGCATACTTTACGGCACCCAGATAACGCTTCATTCCGAGAGAACTGACCAACTTCATATTGGTAAGTTCTCTCTGTGCCTCTGCAAGCCATGCATTTACCTGCCTCCCCCCTGCATCGGCATTCGCTTTGGTCACCAGATAAAAATACTGCTTTTCTTCCCTCATTGCAGCGATCAGTTCCCGCACCTGTTGTTCTGCCTCACCCGGCTGCATCGTCACCGGATGAAACGTCACAACCGCATAGGACATGCCTGCCGGAATGTCCACATCCTTTCGAATTTCCTCCTCCGACAGCATCGGCACACTTAAAATATTTTCCACACCAAGCGCCCCTACATTGTATACGCGCTCCGGGGCTTCGCCCATCTGAATGATCCGCCTGCGGTACACTTCCGTTGCTGGGAAATGCAAATAACTCATCTTTGTCACCGCGTGCCGGATACAGTCATCCACGGCGCCTTCCGTCAATTCGCCGCCATGCAGATGTGCAATCGGAATGTGTTCGTTTAACGCTGCCGCACACATACCAAGAATTTCCGTTCGATCTCCCAGCACCAAAAACAGATCTGGCCGTCCATTTCTAAAATAATCTGCAAATCCGGTAATGGCTTGCGCCATAGTTACGGAAATTCCATATGGTGAATTGTCCTCGGCAAGAATCGGAATTTTTCGGGCAATTGGAATTCCGTCTTTTTCAATTTCTTTTACCGTATACCCAAACTGTTCTTCCAGGTGTGTCCCGGTTACAAGAAGCTGTACATCAAACTCTTTTTCTTCCACCAGCCGGACGAGCAGCGGATGCAAAATTCCATATTCCGCCCGTGTGGCTGTTGCAATCGCTATCTTTTTCATATCAGTTCATCCGCCTCATAATCCCGCGTGGCCTGCATTCCGAGAACTTCGTACCATTTCATCGGACTGATCCCTGTGCCTGGTCGTTTCACGGTTAAGTTTTCCTCTGTAAAATAGTCCCCTTTTGCGATCGCACATTTTGCAACAATGCTTTTCCTTGCAACCGCACAATTTTTTTCTTCCGATGCCGTGCGTCTTTTCCTGCCATCTCCAAGGCTCTGCTCAATGTGCCGGATTGCCGCTACCATCCGTGCCAGTTCCTGTGGTTCCAGACTTGCCCGGTGATCCGGCCCCTCCATCTGCTTGTCCAGCGTAAAATGTTTCTCGATGACCATTGCCCCCAAAGCAACTGCAGCGATTGGTACTTCAATGCCAATCGTATGATCTGAGTATCCAACCGGTTTCTGTAACGTTTGACGCATCTGCTGCATGGCAAGCAGATTCACATCCGTATAGGGTGTCGGGTATTCCGTATTGCAATGCAACACGATAATCTTCCCTGCTCCACTTTTCTCCAAAATGGAAATTGCATCCTGAATTTCCTGCATATTACACATGCCGGTAGACATAACAATATCTCTTCCTGTGCGGCCGATTGCTTCCAGATATGGCAGATTTGTGATTTCGCCGGAAGGAAGCTTCCAGAAATCCATATCCAGTTTTTCCAAAAATGCAATGCTGTCCAGATCAAACGGTGTAGACAAAAAGCCGATCCCGACTGTTTTACAATACGCCTGTAGTTCTATAAAATCCTCCTGTGTCAGTGCCAGCTTCTGTAACATCTGAAGCTGCGACTCTGCCGCTCCGGTCGTTTCCTTCTGATATTCTGCTTTCTGGGCGAAACGGGAGACCAGCTTTTCTGGAACGAACGTCTGGAATTTTACGTAATCGGCTCCTGCCTGTTTTGCTTTTTCTACCATTTGCTTCGCAAGTGTCATGCTGCCATTGTGGTTGACACCGGCTTCTGCGATGATTGTTGTGTGCATGTTTTGTACCTGCCTTTTAAATAGTTGCTCCATTCAGCATTGTGCATGTTTCTTTTACAACACTTGGATACATCCACTCTTCACATTCCCTTTCTACTTCTTTCAAAAACTCTTTTCTCTTACATTTGTCTAATTGTATGTAGTATTTTTTGATCTTAATCGAAAGCTTTTGCCGCGCTTCAATAAGAGATTCTCTGTTCATGTCTGTGTGAAGTATTGTAGTTTCTCCTCTTTTACTTCCACCAATAGATTCATATTTTCCGCTGTCAATGTCTATTCTCAAATATTTTGAAATCTGATCTTTTGCCGGATCTAAAATCGGATTCTCTTCATTCCATTTGTTTCCTTTTTTTGTATTACATCGCTCACAACACCAATGTAAATTATCCCATGAGAATGTCAGATCATAAAACTGTGGCAATGCCTTTGGTCTTAAATGTTCAATTCTCCCATATGTCTGTTCGCCCAGCATCGCTTCACAATAGCAACAATGATTTTTATACATTTGAGCCAGCAAATTTTTTACATCTGTTTGATTGTATTTATTCTTATACTTATCCGGTACTTTTGCATAAACCCCAACTCTGTTTATCTCTTCAAGCAAATCTTTTGTCCATTTGTCTGCGTTTTGCTTCAAACTCTGAGGAATTTCCGGTCGTTTTACCGCTCTCATTCTTTCTCCTTTATCATATCGTAAATCGACATCATCGCTACCTCTTCAATGGCGATGTCATTTTCAGGTAAACTTTTTCGCAATTCTTTTTTTATCATTTCATATTGTTTTTGTTCATGTGATGTTAATTCAAATCTTTTTTTCTTATATGAGAGTTCTTTCAGCTGTTCTAACTGCTTCATTGTTTCCGGAGATCGATTTCCAGTCTGCATAATTTCTTCCAGAACATCATCCACCTGCCATCCCTGCAATGATTTTTTATACTTACTTTCTTCCTTATGATTTAATAAAATAAGATTTTCATCTTTACAGGATGCAACTACGATTGGAGAATGCGTCGTAACGATAAACTGTACCCTCGGAAATGTTTTTTTCAATGCCTTGATAATATTCCATTGCCACTTTGGATGTAGATGCATATCAACTTCATCTATCATTACAATTCCAGGTGTTTCATTCAAAATTTCATCTCTTAAAAACGGATTTAAAATAGCCATACGATATGCGATATCAAGTACCATTCCTATTAATGTTCGAAATCCGGAACTTAACAAACGAATTGGCAATACTTCCTCTTCATTTCGATACATTAATTCTTCTGTACGTTTATCGTAAAATACACGTATTGTTTTTTGTTCCAACATTTCACTCATAAAAATGCCAACTGCTTTTTTTACAATCTCATATTCAGCAATTTTTTTATCTTCCTGCCATGAAATCTGTTCCATTCTCTCAAACCAATTTGTCATCTGTTTCATATTAGATGCTTCACCCAAACAATCAATATATGCAACCGCACGGGAAAAGTCACTTTTAAAAACATCCACCCATCCTTCTCTTTTTTGATTTGCGATTCTCGATATTCCCTGATAACTGATTACCGGTAAAACCGTTGAACTATTTTCTGTCATTAATGCCGCTTTTTTGCAAATATCTCTCGGTTCTACAGTTGATCTTGAACTCTTTACACTTTTCTTCTGACGGACAAAATGAAATGCTTCCTCTTCAATTTTCAAATCACATTCTACCTTTACAGGAGTCTTATACTTTATGGTATTAGAACCATCTCCAAGCAACTCATTTTCCCGTCGGATCTCATCCGTTGAAAAATGAACGCCTCTCACTTCTCCAATTCCTGCAAGGAATCCTCCCAGCGCAACAGAAATTGCTTCAAGCACAGATGTTTTTCCGGTTCCATTATCACCGATAATTAAATTTACTTCGGGTGTAAATGCAAACTTTTCTTCCTGTATTCCTTTAAAATTAGAAATCTCAATCTGTTCAATCTGCATAAAACTTCTCCCATCTCATAATTTAAATAAGCTATGAATATTATAACCTATCCATAGCTCATTGAAAAGTCGATGTTTATTTTATCTTTCGCGCTGGTACACCAACAACCGTACCTGCTTCCTCCACATCCCGCACAACAACGGCTCCCGCACCGGTACGCACATGATCCGCAATCATAATTTCCTGAATCACCTTTGTGCCAAGACCAATGTCACAGTGGCTTCCAATGTGTACTGCACCTGCCAGCTTCACATCCGGTGCCAGCGTGACATAATCGCCCAATCTGCCATCATGGCAAACCATTGCTCCGATATTTAAAAATACAAAATCTCCCATCCGGACATTGGTGGATACTCTTGCATCCATGCTGATGATACAGCCCTGTCCCAGTTTTACATCCGAACAGACCTCTGCTCCGCGGAGAATGAGGTTCGGGAAATGAATGTGGGGATTCGTTTGTAATTTCTGTGCAATCTTTTGTCGAAGCGCAGGATCTCCCACTGCAATTGCAACGTTAATATCTTTTGTCTGTTGCAACAAGAAGTCATCCTTTCCTAGATAAGGAATGATTCGGTCTCCTACTTTAATGGGATGCTCCGGTGGAGTTACATCTACATATCCTGAAATCTGCCAGTCCGGCATCTGCCATGCGAGTTCACGCATGCAGCCGCCGGAGCCGGCGAGAATGATTTGTGGTTTCATATTTCTTCCCCCCACACTACCTCACATAAAACCTTCGCCATATAATCCAGCTTCCCATCCGTCATCCCCGGATAAACTCCAATCCAGAAACTGTTCTCCATAATATGATCCGTCACATGCAGATCCCCGACCACACGATAGCCTTCATGGCTCTTACGCATCTCATCAAAGCAAGGTTGCTTGATCAGATTACCGGAAAACAGCATACGCGTCTGCACACCATGGGATTCCAGATACTGTACCACATGATTTTTATCCACGCCCTCACGGCAGGTAATGAGGAAGCCAAACCACGACGGTTTTGAGTTTGGACAAGCTTCCGGCAGAATCAGTCGGTCCTCTACGGTTGATAACTGCGCTTTCAGCCGCTCAAAATTTTCCCGCCGACGTTCTACAAACTGTGGCAGTTTCTTAAGCTGTGCACACCCGATCGCCGCCTGCAAATCCGTTGCCTTTAAATTATAGCCAAAATGAGAGTATACATACTTGTGATCATATCCCAGCGGAAGTTCTCCATAATGCTTATCAAAACGATGGCCACACAGATTGTCCTTTCCAGACGGACACATACAGTCCCGTCCCCAGTCGCGCAGGGAACGGATAATCTTATGCAGCAAAGGGTTGTCGGTATAAACTGCACCGCCTTCGCCCATCGTCATATGATGTGGCGGATAAAAACTCGACGTACCGATATCACCGATGCTTCCCGTCTTCCTCCACACTCCATCCATGCAATACTCACTTCCAAGGGCATCGCAGTTGTCCTCAATCAGCCAGAGTCCATGTGCATCGCAAAACGAACGGATTGCTTTCAGGTCAAACGGATTTCCAAGCGTATGTGCAATCATAACTGCCTTTGTCTTCTCACTCAGCGCCTCTTCCAACTGGCTTACATCCAGATTATACTGTGGAATCGTCAGATCCAAAAAAACCGGAACTGCACCATATTGCAGATATGGAGTAACCGTGGTCGGAAAACCTGCCGCAACCGTGATGATTTCATCCCCACGCTTCACACGCCGCTCTCCCAGAAGTGGAGAAGTCAGTGCCATAAACGCCAGCAGATTTGCCGAAGAACCGGAATTGACAAGTGAACAAAAACGCACACCAATATAATCTGCAAGTTCCTTTTCAAACTGCTCCGTATATCTGCCGGAAGTCAGCCAGAATTCCAACGCACTGTCCACAAGATTACACATCTCATCCTGATCGTATACCCGGGCAGCATACGAAATGCGGTCTCCTTCCTTAAAATCTTCTTTTTTCGCATGAAACGTCTGATAATATCCTTCTACCATGGAAAGAATTTCTTTCCGTGCTTCTTCCTCTGTTTTATGTTCAAACATCACTTTTTCCTTTCCGTTCGTGGCAGTTACACCTTCCATGGTGCGTTTCCACTGTCCCAAAGCTTCTGTAAATATTCCCGATCATGAATGTTATCCATCGGAGACCAGAAGCCCATATGCTTATATGCCGCCATCTGCCCATCTGCGGCAAGCCGTTCAAACGGCAACGTCTCTAACATGGTACTTCCATCGCCCAGATACGGATATACTGACGGCTCCATCACCATAAATCCGATATTCACCCACGCCTGATCCGCGCGTGCCTTTTCTTTAAAACCAAGCACCTGACTGCCGGTATCGTCCAGACGCAATGCTCCGAAACGTCCTTCCGGCTGTGTTGTGGAAATCGTCACCGTCTTTCCCTGCTTTTTGTGAAATGCGATAAGCTCCCGGATGTTTACATCTGACACCCCATCTCCATAAGTCAGAAGAAACGGTTCTCCGCCGATATAATCGCGCACCTTTAAAATACGCCCCGCGGTAAGTGTTTCCAGTCCGGTATCCACCATGGTCACTTTCCATGGCTCGCTGTTCTTTTTTAAGACCTGCACCTGCTGATCCTTCAGGCGAATTTCCAACTGGCTGTTATTCTGATAATAATTGACAAAGTATTCCTTGATCATATGCCCTTTGTACCCACAGCATATGATAAATTCGTTAAATCCATAAGAGGCATACTGCCGCATAATATGCCACAAAATCGGTTTCCCGCCAATCTCAACCATCGGCTTTGGACGCAGCCGGGATTCTTCGCTGATGCGGGTGCCCTTACCCCCTGCTAAAATCACTACTTTCATATCACATCTGCCCTTTTTCGCTGGTCATCTCTAAAAACTCGTTGATCTGTGTCTCCATGCATGCACGGATATCCCCATGCGCTGCATATACCCGCGTCCATTCCACGGTTTTTTCTATTGCCGTGCGGATATCCCAGCACGGTTTCCAGCCCAATGCATACTTGATATGTGAGCAGTCCAGTTTCAGAAATTTTGCCTCATGTGGTCCGTCTTCACAGACATTTTTCCATTTCAGACCATCGCCCCATGCCTTGCAGAATAAACTCGCCAGCGTGCCTACTGTGACACAGTCAGACTCTTCCGGCCCCACATTGTAATATCCTGCTTTTTCGTGCTCCATCGCCTGTACCGCTGCAATCTGCATATATACTGCCAACGGCTCCAGCACATGCTGAAATGGCCGGATTGAGTATGGATTCCGGATGATAATTTCTTCCCCCTGCAATGCCGATCTCACACAGTCCGGAATAATGCGATCCCTGGAAAAATCTCCGCCGCCGATCACATTTCCTGCTCTTGCCGTCGAAACCGCAATTCCTTTTTCATCCAGAAATGATTTTCTATAACTGTGCGTCACCAGCTCGGAACAGGACTTGCTGTTGGAATAGGGATCAAAACCATCCAACGGATCGTTCTCACGATACCCCCACTCCCATTCTTTATTTTCGTATACCTTATCCGTAGTGACATTTAAAACAGACTGTACCCCCGGGGTGTTTCGCGCGCATTCCAGCAGATTTACTGTCCCCATGACATTTGTCTCATATGTATATACCGGCTGCTCGTAGCTTGTCCGCACAATCGGCTGTGCCGCCAGATGAAATACAACCTGCGGCTGATACGTATGAAAAACTTCCTGCAAGTGTGCCCGGTCACGAATGTCTCCCTCTACAGAAACCATCCTCGCTGCCGCACCGGAACAGTCAAATAATACGGCATCTTTTTCCGGTGGCAGCGCATAGCCAACCACTTTTGCGCCTGCCATCTCCAGCATCACACACAACCAGCTTCCCTTAAAACCGGTGTGTCCTGTCACCAGTACCGTTTTCCCTTTGTAATATTCCAACCACTTCATTTGTTTACCCTCCATGGTTCTCTCTTTCTCCATCTTCCATGATGAAGCTTAATCTTCCCACACCTTCCACGGTGCTTTATGCTGTGCCCATAAGTTTTCCATCCAGGTCTTGTCACGGATCGTCTCAACCGGTGACCAGAAGCCTTCGTGGCGATAAGTCTGAACCGGCTCATGTGCTGCCAAAGTATCCATAAGTGTCGGCTGTAATTTTGTTTTTATATCAATATCCAAATACTCAAATGCCCTTGGTTCTAATACCATACTACATGCATTTACCCAAGCATCTTTTTGTCCAGACTGTCCTTCTATTCCCCCATATTTTCCATTCTCATCGATTGCAAGTATCTCATTTCTTCCCGTCGGATGTGCCACTGCAAATGTGGCTAAAGATTTCATTGTTCTATGTTTCTGAACCAGTTTTTCCACGTTAATATTCGACAGACAATCCCCATAGGAAACCAATACCGTTTCTTTTCCAATATACGGCTCGACGATCAAAAGTCGTTCCATAATGGATGTATTCAGTCCCGTATCAATAATCGATACCTTCCAGTCTTCTGTCTGCTCTCTATGGATCTTGACCTTGTTTGTCTGTAAATCTACTGTAATATCTGACTGATAAATATAAAAATTCATGAAGTAATCTTTAATTACTTCCCCTTTATATCCCGTACAAATGATAAAATCATTGTATCCATAATACGCATACTGCTTCATAATATGCCATAACATTGGCCGACCACCAATTTCAGCCATTGGTTTTGGCATCTTTTCGTCTTCCTCGATCAATGTACTTGGAAGCCCTCCTGCTAAAATGATTACTTTCATAAAATCAATTCCACCCCATCATCACGCAAAATTCCTATTGATAAATAGCTATATTTTTCCTCAATTATCCGAGCCACCTCATCAGAATAACTGGCAGCCATAACCAATACTTTCCCTATTTCATTTTTTTTATCGCAAAGTATTTCCGGTGAAACAATCGGAATATGCGTTCCTGGTGTATATTTATTCTGCTTAAATTCCGCTGAATCCACTACAAATGCAATCTTATCCTGAATCTCCGTTAAAGCAAGTATGGCAAGAGCCTGATGTCCGGCTCCCCAAACGATCGTTTTCCTGCCATTTTCATCTGATTCTACAAACTCATTTACAGCAATTTTTATTTTATTTAACTGCCTTTGAAAACCATCTAGATTTATTTTCCGACGTTTTTTGACAACCGCAGATAATACATAATCATGCCATACTCTTTTACATGACACTACTTCAAACCCACTGATCTCCAACAGATTTCTTAAAGACTGCTCTGTAAAATACAATAAATGGTCACTGATAAATTCTGAAAACATCAATTTTTCCAAAATCATATCCATATTTGGAACTTCAATTAACCCAACCGCCTGCTCTGAAAGATTATTTGAAATTCCCTGTAAAAACATCCTTGGATCTGGAATATGTTCCAAAAAATTCATAATATAAAATGCATCATATGGTGCATTCTCTATTTTTGTATGTTCTGTTTCAATAAATCCCTCATAGACCTGCAAATGATCTTTTTTGCATTTTTGTACCGAATCCGCCAAATGTTCCAAACCATATGCCTGCACGCCCGTCGTTTCCATAATAGACAAAAATTCACCACACCCACAGCCTATTTCAATGATCTTTTTCCCATGTAACTGATACGCATCCACAAATTCATCAAAAAACTTTTTTCTATAGACCTTTAATTCTTCCGAAATACCCGCTGTACGAATCACATCACGATAATATGGAACCGGATCATCCAATAACTGAATCAATCCACAGGTATCACATTGATACAAACTTAAATCGGTTCCCTGTTCCTTGTCTACTTCTTCCTTATCTGGAAAAAATTGTGCGGCCTTTGGCATATTCGAATATTTTAAAATTGGATTCCCTGTAATTTCATTTCCACAACATCTGCACTGATTCATAAATTTTTCCTCAATCTCACTAATAATTTCCATCTAACTGAAAAGGTGTATTTTTATAAAAATCAATCATTTCTTCTATCGCTTTCTCCACAGGCGTAAAAGAAATATTCCCCATTGCCTCTTTCATCCGACTATTATCACCGGAATATTCTTTGTTCCAGCCAGACTTTTCCACCAAAAAGCGACTTTGACTTTCCGTTTGGCGCAACACTTCCTCTGCAATGGATACAAGATCGATTCTTGTCGCAGTGCATACATTAAAAAAGTGACTACTTGGTGTATGGTCAATAAACCATGGTATGATTTTACAAAAATCCTTTATATACATATAGTCAAACAGAACATTTTGATGTATCTTTATATCCCGGTTCAATAACGCTTTACAAATTACATTTGATATGAATCGATAATTGTAATTTTCATAAGGACCAAAAATCCCAAACAACCGTAAATTATATATATTATCCGTCTTCTCTATAATTTTTGACATTATAAATTTCGAAATTCCATAATTATCTACCGGAATTCGTTCTCCAAAATCAGTCTCCTTTACCAGAGTTAAACTTCTTCGTTTGTCATACTCCGCTCCTGATCCCAATATAATTAATTTTCCATATGCATCATGCTGTTTTTCTAAATTTAAAAACATCTGCATATTATTTTTCAACAGTTGGTTTTCATACTCTACACCTCTTCCAAGTGTCCCCTGTGTCGCCGCATGAATTACAACATCAATATTTTCTTTTTGAAGTAATTGTCTGACCTGTTCTTCCTCTAAGAGATCCGCATCTTTTCGATAAACAGGCACAATATCATATTGTGCCTGTAAATTCTCCACAAGATTCTTTCCGATAAATCCCGATGCCCCAGTTATTAATACTTTTTTCATATTTTACCTTAATTTTTCTACTGGAAATCCATCAATATTATCTCTTGTATAATAATCGTTCTGGACCAATTCGCAATTTTTACAGCTTGCATTTTCTTTTCGTCGATTTTCCAACTGCATCTTACGAAACTGATACATGGCTTCTCCATTCCAAATGTCCTGAATATTTTCCTGCAAGATATTCCCTAAATTTGTTCCTCCCAGCCAATCCACACAACAAGGACTAACTGCACCGTCATTTCTTACTGCAAGCGTCGTAAACGGCATAGGGCAGGCGATTCGCTGAGAAATCGTCTTTTCAAGATCCTTTTTTAATGCATCTTCCTGTTCTTTTTTATACAGACTGCTGATAAAACTTTTTTCCTCATGTGCAATCCAGTTATGCGGCTTATCAATATAAACTTCATCCGCAGCATCGTGAAATTTTTCTAAGAATTGTTCATTTTCCTCTGTAAATGTATCTAACATTTTTGCACTGACAAATGGTTTATCTACTCCCTTTGCCTTTTTTAATTTTTGAATATACTTCAAATTCTGATAAATCTCTTTCATGCTGACAGTTTCAACTGATGTCACTTCTTCATACCGCTTTTGGTTTCCACCATAAATAGAAACACGGATATAATCAATCCCATACTCTACCAATTTTTCGGCAATCTGCTCTGTAATCATGGATGCATTTGTTGTTGTCTCAATGCGCTCTGCGATTTCTGCATTTTTTGCGATCCGCAGCATCTCGCAAAAATCAGGATTGGTAAATGGCTCTCCATATAAACTCAGCTTCAATACCTTGAGTTTATCCCCTTCCCATGTCTGAAATTGATGAATAATGGTTTCAAATGTCTCCATAGACATCAATCCCCGATGCTCTTTTAAATAATTGTCCGCTTGTATACTTTGAAAACATTGAACGCATTTAAAATTACAATAATTTGATGGTTCTATTAACAACGTATACGGTTTTTTTAAAGGAATTACATCAATTAAATTATGTCTGTTATGATTCTTGAGTTCCGTATATTTAATCATATATTTTTCCTATTCCTTCTCTGGTACATATGCATACATTTTTTTCCATCTATGCTCAATTACATACTTTGGCTCTATTGCTTTCAAAATACTTTCAAGCACTTCCTTATCATCTGGCAAATGATAGGTACATATCGATATTTTAGGGTGAAAACGTTGAATCGTCTTTGCCGCACCACGAAGCATATCCCTTTCGGAACCTTCAATATCTGCCTTTATATAATCAACCCGATCCAGCTTTTCATTCTCAACAAATTGATCAACCGTAATCACATCTACATTACAATTTTTATCAATACTATTATGTCCTTTCAGCATAGAGGCACCTAAAAGATCAAAATTTTGAATATGGAATTGCGCAGTCCCACATCGATCTGCTAGCGCGTAAGGGCAAATATTTATTTTTATATCCAACGTCTGATTAAGTTCCCGCAAATATTGAATTGCATCTGGCATCGGTTCAAACGCATATACCTGACATCCTTTCTGTACTGCAATATTTGCAAACAATCCAATATTTGAACCACAATCCAACACAACATCTCCGTTTTGTAACATTGTATGCCCATACTCATACGTTCCTTCATCTATACGCCCCTCATCCTTATAAATGACAGGTAATACCAAATCCCCTGCTTCATAGACAAAGGATAACAGGTAATCATCCGGTTTATAAAATGGATTTACAAAATGATAATCTCCCAGTTGCAAATACGCATTGGAACAATCTACATCTCTTGTTTGAAAATAATCCAAATAATATTTTGCCTCAATTAACGTAATATCTCTTGGGTATGACACCGGATATACGTTGAAAAAAATTCCCTTAAGTCTTTCGATTAACTCTACATCCTGATCACGCAATGCAACAAAAATGTTATTTTTTTTATTATTACTTTGTGACAATTTTTCTATAGAATAGACCGGTATTCCATCCTTTATTTCGGTTTTTTTTTCAGTTACAACAAATCCATCTACTGTATATCCCAATGCTTTTATTGCAGACAAAAGTTTCTCACCCATCCAACCACAGCCAAAAATAAAATTAGACGATGGATCTTCTAATAACTGTATCATTGGTTTAACAGCTAATTCTATCTCTTTCGCATTTCGTTGCTCATTCATATATTATCTCACCACTCCGTCTATAAAATCTTCTTCCGTAAAAGCATCTTTGTAACTGATCGGTAAAGGTTTCCCATAAAATTTGGACATATATTGTCTGATAAAATTTCTATGCTCTCCCGACAAACACAATGGTTGATATTCATTAAACCATTTTATCCGAAGTCCCCTCTCAATAATGTCCTTCAATGGTTCTTCAAAAATATTTCCTAAAGAAATATGTATAAATGCACAAGGTAATATATCACCATACTTTGTCAAATGTAATATATGCTTCACTGTGCCACAACCTCTATCCTGTCCATATGAAGGATAGGTATCTCTGGTCAAAACAGGATATTTGTTTCTAAGGGTCTTTAAATATTCATTATCATCATTAGTAATTAGAACCTCTTCTTTTCCTTCCCATGCCCCAATAGCACGGGCAATCAATATATCCAAATTAAAATTATTCTCATTAGCAAACTTGGCTAACGCTTCTGTTTCCGGTGTCTGACATGACTGGTGACTAACCATTGTATTAATGCCCGTTTGCATACCTGCTTCACGCGCATTAAATAGTGCTTGTATTGCCTTATCATAAGCACCATTTTGATGGCGTGTTTGCTTATATTTTTCTTCATCAAAGCTGTCTAAACTAATACGAATCTTATCAACTCCAATTTCCTTCAAATGCTTTGCTTTTTCTTCTGTCAGCAATAATCCATTCGAAGAAATGGCGATATGAAATTTTTCAGGATCTAATGCTGCGACAATATCGTCTAAATCTGGGAATGTCAAAGGCTCCCCGCCTGAAATATTAAATTGTGCTAATCCCAGTTCATCCGCCTGTCTTGCAAAATCCTTTAAATCATCTAATGTCATTGCACGGTCTTTTTTTGCAAACGATAAATTACAACAATGCTCACAATGCATATTACAACGATAATCAAAGCAGAAATCAATAATCGCTGTACATTCTCCTCGAGCAACCTTTTCATCATATTTCATAATTTTTTCATATACCAACGGTTTTTCTGCTTTTAATTTTGCACGTCTTTGATTTTCAATAGGTTTTCTATTTTGTTCATCAACTTTAACCATATATTACTCCTTCTTTGTTAATATCAAATATTAGCATCCGTTATTTTCGTTTTAATCTTATTTTCTTCCAGCACAAATTGCATAACAAACAGTTTCATACATTTCCGTAGTATAATGGCGGATAAAAATCTTATATTCTGGAACCAAACTTTTTATATACAACGGAATATTTACAAAATCGTTTGCGCTATGGTAAATACAAATCGCCAGCGTAGGCTTTTGCTCTTTAATAATTGTTTGTGCTCCCTCTAAGGCTTGAAGTTCAGCTCCCTCTACATCCATCTTTATAAAGGTAATTCTCTTATTCTTAAGAACATCATCTAATTTTTTACACAAAACTTCATTCTGTTTTTCATGCTTTCCTTTTCCCGCCAAAATCGCAGAATTTCTATCCCCGCATGAAATCGAAACTATATCGTCTTTATTTGACACACCATATGGATAACATTCATATTTACCGTCTGGAAGCATTTCTTTCATATTATTTTTAAGACTAACATAAATTTCGGGATCTAATTCAAACAAATATAATTTTTCAAATCTTCCCTTACATGCTTTCAAAAATTCAGCAGCTGTATCACCTATATAAGCTCCCGCATCAACAAAAACTTCATTATCTTTTAATTGAATGATGTCCGAATCAAAATACTGATCTTCACTACAGATTTTTTCAAACCAATCTTCGTTTATATCTTCTGCATACCATGATTCTATAATATGATTATACACGTTTTTAGATTTTTTATCTTCACAGATGGCTAGAACATCATTCACTTTTTGTTCGACTTCTTGTTTATTCCTTAAAAGATAATGTTCTCGTTCTATTTTTTCTAAAAAAAATCGATTAATATTTATAATCCCTAACGCTAATAATCTTTCTTTTATTTCATGATAATATTTTGATTCAACAATAACCGACAACTCATCTATCCCACAAAGTTTTTCGGGTGGCAAACATGTAATCCCTTCATATTGTGTATTCCATAAATCGGGATTGGAATCGCTAAAATAGCTGACTTCCACCCCCAATTTCTGCAACTGATCACGCATATATTTTCCGGCGGTTCCCATCGGATATATACAAATCTGCTTGCCCCTTAACGTTTCTTTTATTTTTTCAAGGTAAGATTTTCTCAATTTACTATGCCTCCATCAATGGCCACATTTCCTCGAGCAAAGATGATTTCATACTTCCATCGGGCAAACGAAAACTTTTTGTTCTCGGTGAAACGGTTTCCTCCGGTGAAATTAATAATTCACACAAAACTGTGCCCTGCATTTCCAAGATCTCTGGCACGATTTGTTCCATTTCCACATTGTTATGGACAGAAAACGTTGGAATATTGTATCCCTTTGCGACTGCACAAATATCTGGCATCTCCAATCCACTGCTTTTTCCACTAGCCACATAATGTCCATCAAATGTATTTCTTTGCATTGATTGAATGCTGGCATATCCTCCATTACTCCAGATAAATATCTTGACCGGAAGATTCAGGCGAACCAATGTCTGCAATTCTTGAATATTCATCTGAAACGCACCATCTCCATTTATTAAAATAGTACGTTTTTTATTATTCGCAAGACAGGAACCTATGGCATATGGCAAACCAAATCCCATGGATCCAAGTCCTGCTGCATTTTTCATCTTTTGACCTTTTTTCAGCTGAAATGCCTGATAGGTAATCTCGCCTGCGGCCCCGGAACTTTCCGGTACAATAATATCCTCTTTCGTTAAAGCATCACATAAGACCTTGATAAAATAATATGCACTGACAAATTCCTTTTTATTTTTATGCGCATCTGTTACAACAGGATATTTGTTTCTCAGTTGATGTGCACTTTTGTTCCATTCTTGCCACTGTGCCTTCTGCATTGACCACTCTTGTCCTTTGCATGCTTCCAACAATGCAGATATAAATTTCTGTGCATCACAGGCTAATTTTATCCGGACCTGATCAAGTTTCATCCGCTTTAACTCATTTGCATCAATATCAACCACTACCTTTTGAGCATTTTTTCCAAAATGTGGCTCATTAAAGGCTGTTAAACTTGTGTCAATGCGGCTTCCTACACTAATCAGTAAATCTGCATCCTGCAGAATCAAATTGGCTCCCCGATCTCCCATACTTCCGGGATGACCAACATATAACGCATCCTCTTCTCCCAAAAAATCTATAGTTTTCCAGGTGGTCAGCACAGGAATCTTCATATAATCAATAAACGCATAAAATGACTCCATTGCATTTGCCAGTTTGATTCCATTTCCTGCAAGAATTACCGGTTTTTGAGACTGTTTTAATAACGCTATGGTCTGTTTTATTTCCTGCGAAATATCTTCCTCATATTGCGGTTTTGCCTCGTATCCAGGCAGTTGTTCCGGTACAACTTCTGCTGCCTGAACGTCCAATGGAATTGAAATCCACACAGGTCCCGGTCTTCCCGTAACGGCTTCATGATATGCCCGCTCCATATGATACCGAATCTCCTGCGGATCCATGACCTGAACCGCATACTTTGTAATCGGTTTGACCATATCAATGATCTGTACTTCCTGTGAACCGATTTGTCTTACTCCAGTATCTCCAATCAAATCTGCCCGTTTTGCCTGTCCTGATATAAGAAACATTGGGGTTGAATCAATCCAACCGGCAGTAACACCTGTAATTGCATTTGTTGCACCTGGTCCGGAAGTCGTTAATACGACTCCTATATTATTGGTGTGCTGTCCATATGCTTCTGCTGCAATTGCGGCTGCCTGTTCATGCAGACAACATACATAATCGATACCAGAATTGCCAAGGGAATCTACCAAATGCATAGCCCCCCCTCCCGGCAGCATAAATACATGTTCAATTCCCTTATCTTTTATAAATTGAAAGACGTAATCTGATAATTTCATTTTTATTTAACTTCTCCATATTTTTTATACTCCACGTACTCGGCAATAAGATGTCCAATAAAGATATGGACCTCCTGTACCCTTGGTGTAATTTTACTTGGAACTTTTACCATATAATCAATGTCTTGTGCATATTCATGTAATTCGTGGTCACCCGTAAGAAGAACTGTACAAATACCATTTTCTTTTGCGTAATGAAATGCCTCCAAAATATTCTTTGACCGTCCACTGGTAGAAATTCCAATGACTATATCGCCCCGTTTTGCCTTTGCCTCTAACTGGCGTGCAAATACCCGCTCAAAACTGTAGTCATTCCCTACAGCCGTCAATGTTGATGTATTTACACTTAAAGCATCTGCATTCATTGCAGGTCTTTCCTTATAAAAACGACTGACAAACTCTGTCGCAATATGTTGGGCGTCAGCTGCACTTCCACCATTTCCACACAAAAATACGCACCCGTCTGTTTCAAAAATACCTACAATCCGATCCGCAATATCCATAACTGTTTTCATCAACTTTGTATCGGAAGCTAATTTTTTAAAAATGTCCCTGTGTTCTTCTAAGCGTTCTAAAAAATAATGCTCCCTGACTTCCGGACGATTATATTTGTTCAATAACCCGACCAATTCCCAGAGTCCACCGGCTCCACCTTCGGTCTGCAGAATAATATCTGCAGACCTCTTTGCATCCTCAATCGCATCTGCCGGACAAATACTCAATCCAACACTTTCCAAAGGATCAATATCATATTTTCCATCCCCTATATAACAGATGTCCTCCAGACTTATTCCCGCGTTCTGGCTTATTTCTAAAATTTTCTGTTTCTTATTTTTTTCCCCTGCACAGAAATAATCCCATGGAAATCGTTTTTGAAAATACGATACGATTGCAGAGTTTTCTCCTGTGATTGCCCCTAAAAGAAATCCCCTTCTCTTTAATTCAAATATTGCATCAACATCTTTCAAATTTATCTTTTTTTGTTCATGTCCGTCCGTATCGACTATAATTGTTCCATCTGTCAATACGCCATCTATATCAAATATAAGCAATCGAATCATATTAACCTCTTAATTTTTTCTTAACCTCTTCTTCTGCAACGGATAAAACTTTCTCTCCGTCTCCCAGAATCTTTTCAACATTTCTGATTTCAGAAACCAATTTCATCAATTCATATGGCTCAATCGACGCTTTCTGATCACTTCCATACATTGTTTTATCCATTGTAATATGCCGCTCAATGGATGTCGCACCCAAAGCAACTGCGCATACACTTACAAGAGTTCCTTCTTCATGTCCGCTGTAACCGACTTTACACTGATATTTTTCCCGCAAATTACCAATCAATTTCAAATTTGCATCTTCCATCGGCATCGGATATGTGCTGTTGCAATGCATTAATTCAAATGGGCAATCGTAGTTTTTAAAGATTGCAACCGCATGATCAATTTCATCATACGTGCTCATACCGGTTGCAATAAATGTATATTTTTTTTCCGATGCAATCGCTTCCAGTAATTCATCATTTGTCAACATAGCAGACGCAACTTTATTATATTTCAGATCAAATTTACGTAAAAATATTTGAGAATCAAGATCCCAGGCAGATGCAAACCATTCAATCCCCTTTTCCTTGCAATACCGGTCAATTTCATCATACTCTTTTTCGCCAAATTCCAGACCTTCCTTTTGTTCTCTCTGCGTTGTTCCCCACGGACTTTTTCTCGGTCCGTCCAAATATTCTTTTGTATATACTTTATCTATGGTTCTCTTCTGGAATTTTACCGCATCACATCCTGCGATCACGGCAGTATCAACCAATTTTTTTGCAAGCTGCATATCTCCATTATGATTAATTCCAATTTCTGCTGTAATAAATGTCTTCATTTTTATCTCCTTTATATGTAATCTATTTTTTGATACTGTTCAATATATTTACTGCTAATTTTTTTTGAACTGCCTTATCAATGCCAAGATGATCTAGCGACACAATTGCATCTTCTAATAATTTTCCTAACCATGATGGCAATTCCTCAATTTTATATTGAAATCCTTCTCCAACTAACTTCATTAGATCCACGGTCTTAATTGTCAAATAAGTCCAAGCTTTTATTTTCATATAATTATCATTCTGAAAATAGTCATTAATAAGTTCTATTCCGCCCCAAAATTGTTTCATTCTACTTTCATAAGTAGATGGAATCGGTATATTATTTTTTAAATCAATATATTCATCCGCGATTAACCCTTCCTCAGTTAAATTATTTTCTTTATATTTTCTCGCCTCCTCAATACCTACACTTTCTTGCTCATGAATCAAAGTTAAAGTGTCTACTATATAATTACCCTGAAAACAAAGTAACATATTCCACCAAAGATGTGGGTAAGTCCTGTAGAAAATATTATTTTTATACTTTTCATCCCAATGTTTAACGTTTATTTTCAAGTATTTATGTTTGTTATAAATAGTTCCTGATAAATAATTTCCACATAAAAAACTTTCTTCAAATGCATCTAATCCTTGTTCACAAACTTTTGATTCCGATAAAATAGCATATTGAAATTTTGTTTTTGCCCTGACAAATGCCACATTTTTATTTTCTTTCAATATTTTAAGATAATGTTCTAATGCTGATAATATCACATCATCCTCATCACTAACCATTAACACATATTTTCCATGCGATAAATAAATAACATTTTCCCAGTTCTCTGACATTGTTAATTCTTTATCATATCCTGCATATTGGATTCTAAAATCTTCAATTTTTTCTATACTCTTATATTCTTCTTGATAATAATGTGTTCCATTCTTTGAAATTGTAATTTCAATTTCTGCATCATACGGCATCTGAAGCAAATTATCTAATCGTTTTAATAATAAATTTCCTCTATCATGTGTTGGAATTCCTATAGTTAACAAAATATTATCTTTATTTCTTCCTTCTTTTGTGAGACGAAACTGATGTTCTTTATTCAAAATTGCATTAATTTCTTCAGATTTATTTTCTGACGCAAATACAATTCTAGGTAAATATTCCGATGTATGTTCATGAAAATATTTTTGATATTCCTCCAAGTTTTGAAATATCATAACATTGTCCATGTACTCCTTTATTTCAGGAATCTTAAAATAAGATATAATTCTTTCTTTATTTGAACAAATTGTATAAATTTTTCGTTCCGTAGCACATGTTAATATTGAATAAAAATTCTCCCATCCCCCATCAAATGATAAGGTAATTGGAGTAAATTCCAAAACATCTAAAACCTGCTCTTGTTTTGTCTTCTCTAATTTTTTTGAGGAAAACACCCCTTCAAATTTTTCCTCATTACGATTATATATATAATACTCACCATCTTTATATGGGAAAAAGTCTAAGTTGCATTCATCATATGAGCAAAAATTTTTTCTCCTTTGAATTTCAAATGTTTCCCGAAACACCATCTCATTTCCCGAAATATAGCAATTATATAAATTTTGCAAAATTGCTTTTTTTTCATATCCAGCATTATATACAGCAATAAATAACTCCAATGCTTGATCATATTTTTTTTCTTCGAATTTTATATAAGCTAATCCTAAAACTTCATCCACATTCAATGCCATTTCGCTATTCCTTTCTACTTTATGATTTGTTACCCTCTGTTATAGCATGTTCTTTTGCATATGGAATAATAGTTTTTTTAGCAATTTCTGCAATTTCATCTGCTCCCACAACAATTCCAAACAACATTACTTTCCCCTGCTCCGCAACATCTAAAAGTTCTTTTTTTTGTTCATCCTGTTCCCTATATATATTAGGTCGCAAAGTAGATTCTATGCCAAGAAGACTATCCATAACCGTTTCTGCCATATAATCCTGTTCCATATAATTGTTGACCTTACGAATCTTCTTTAGTACTTTTTGAAGTTGAGCATCTGTCACATTAGATTTTTTCAACATTTTTTCTAGTTTTTCATAATAATTCAAACCTTCTTTTGCTCTTTTCTTTACCTCCATCAATTTTTTTTCTGAATTTTCAAAATAATCCAATGCAATTTTTCTATTTTCGCCTGAAAATATTTTTTTTGTATGGTCAATGTGCCACTTTACATTAAATTCTGTTCTGCAAAATTTTTTAATAGCATTTTTTAAAGTCATGACCTTGCTTCCATGGATCAGTGCTCCTCCTTCTGTAGCATCAACAAGCGTAATCGCATCCCATTTTTCCGTATAGGCTTCAAACCATTTCCGATATCGATCAAAATCATCCCTTGTTAAGACTTTTCCACCATCAACAGACTCCACCTCAAAATATTCTCCACTGTTGATATCTATTTCGTCCATCTTATCTTTAAATGTTCCATCTGCATGTGTATGATTTCCCGTCATAGCAAGATCCTGTCCTATCAAAATGACCGTCTTAGATCCCATATATACCCCCAGAGAATATGCAGAAGTTGCAACTGAACCTCCTGTTACTAAATCTGGCAAGGTTCTGCTCCGATGCTCTTTTTCTCCCAAATCTATCAATATTTGATGTTCCAATGGAGCACAACTATAGTAGAAAAATTTTTTCCCCTTATGATATTGCATCGGTTCTACTGATACTCCTGTCATTGTCACCATTGGTACTTTTGACAAATCTTTATGTTCAAACAGAAGTCCCGGCTTTAATCCATCTATAATTACAAACAAATTCGGGATAATTCCAGCATTTAACAACGGTTTCATTGCTGTGTCTGTTGCAATAATACAGGCTTTCCCCACTGCTTTTTTTAAATCCATTATATTTTTATTTAAAGAAGGTCCCGCCGACACGACAATCGTAGGCACCTCAGACGGTAAAATTCCTTCCAGCTCTTCTATACTATATCCCTCATACAGATATGGCAAATTATAAAACGTATTTTTTGCTTTCACATCTGTATAACGAACCAAGGTATTCCATCGGATCGATTCCTCTTCTATGTGATCTTTTAACTCTTTAACCAATTTTTTTACCTGTTCCGGAAATAAAACATCATAATTTCCTGATAAATAAAACTTCATCAGCGTCATATTATCATATGTAATCATTATATTGATATATGCGGACAATTCATTTTCATTCAATCCTTCTATAACAATGCCTACCGGAATATCCATTGCAAACAGAAACGATAGATCAACTTCTTCCATTTCCCTCCGAAACAACTCAAAAGAAGGTTCATAGATTAATATATTGCATGTTTTGGGTGCAGATTCCATAATTTGTTTAATATGTACACCATTTGAAATACCTAAAATAACAATTGTCGCATACGCATCAATCTTCCCCTGTTTTTTAATCCATTGTTTTCCCACTTCGTCTGGTGCATATTTCCCATTTAAATATAGAATTTTACCATTTTTCTTTACCTTTAATATAGTATCTCCGGTAACACTTTTTTCAACTATTACATCTATATTTTTCTTTTTATGTGTGTTTTTTATAATATTTGCCCATGCAGGATATTTATTCCGCAATGCGGTTATATTTTGCTTGTAGATTTCTTTATTCATTTTTTTCTCCCGCCAGCATCTCTATTAAATAATCAAAGATTTCTTCTAATCCGTATTTCAATACATCAAGTAGGAATACTTTATCTTCCTGTTCAATTCCATATACAATATCTTGCAATACTTGTACTACAAAATCTATATTCAGCTCTATCTGTAGCTCCGATCTCTGCATTAATCGAAAAATTTCTGTCATAATCTGATTCAACTTAGGAAGTATTGTCCTCACATAGGACATATAGTCTTCCCCTATTTCTATTTTCTGTACAATGACACCTATCTTCACTTTTTCCTGACATAATTTGTCCGTGAGTTCTACCATATCTTTTCCTATTCTGCTTTTAATTTAAGGGAATTTTTATATTTGAAAAAAGAGCTGGCTATAGCCAACTCTCTCTTCAAAATCACTTGATTACTGTAATAATGATAATACACCCTGAGTAGACTGATTAGCCTGTGCAAGCATTGACTGTCCTGCCTGTGCAAGAATATTATTCTTGCTGTAGCTAACCATTTCTTCAGCCATATCGGTATCACGAATACGAGACTCTGCGGACTGTGTATTTTCTGATACATTATCCAAGTTTGCAATTGTGTGCTCCAGTCTGTTCTGTAAAGCACCAAGAGCAGATCTCTGGCTGGAAACATTATTGATTGCGTTCTGAATCATTGTAATTGTTCCCTGTGCCTGCTGGTAATTATCAACATTCGGTTTGCTTACGGCTGCAGAATCATAGCCAGCAACCTTAAAGATCTGTGCAGCGCACATAGCAGCTTTGCTTACGGCATTACGAGCTGCTGTTGAAGTAGCATATGCCTTTCCATTTGCTTTAAAGCCTGTAGATGCTTTTGTAAGTGTTGCATTGCATGCAGCTCTCTTACCAACACTCTGTCTAATTGTTCCAGAAGCTGCAGCCTTTGTATTGTCAACCACTTCATTTGTTGTATAGTAGCTGTTCTGACCAGCGGCAGTAACCTTTTTAAATCCAATAGCTTCTGCATTCATCTGTGCAATGTTAATGGTGATCTTCTGATCTGTATTTGCACCAACCTGAAGGTTCTTTCCTGTAAAGGATCCATCTAACAGATTCTGTTTGTTGAACTGAGTAGTTTCAGAAATACGATCAATTTCATCAGTCAATGCAGAAAGTTCCTGATTGATAGCATCGCGGTCGATAGACTGGTTGGTATCATTTGCGCCCTGAACTGCAAGTTCATTCATACGCTGTAAGATGCTGTGTGTCTCATTTAACGCACCTTCTGCTGTCTGAATAAGAGATACGCCATCTGAAGCGTTATCTGAAGCTTTGTTAAGACCACGGATCTGGCTTCTCATCTTTTCAGAAATTTTTAATCCTGCAGCATCATCGCCTGCGCGATTGATTCTGTAACCTGATGATAACTTCTCTGCTGATTTAGCCTGTGCTCCTGATGTGACACCTAACTGACGATTCGCATTCATCGCCTGCATATTATGCTGTACTACCATTGCCATAATAATTTCCTCCTTGAATTAAGTTACAGCTTCCATGCTGTAATTGATATGATATTTAATTGCAAGATTTCTCTCTTTACGGCCGTACGCTCCGGTCAGAGTTTTGTCTTGTGTGGGTAAGCAACGGGTTTTCCTTGCTTACTTACTATATATATCGGACAAGGTCTGAAATACTTTAGTGCCAATTTTAATTTTTTTAACCGATTTTTATAGTGCCACCGGAACTTTTCCTTCCAGTATTGCACGGATCTCATCCAAATTCTTACCTGTGATGGATGCAATGTTTTCTGGGGACATTCCGCTGTGATTCATTTTGAGGATGATTTTTGCTTCTCCCATGATCTTTCCTTCGGCTTTTCCTTTAGCCTCTCCCATTTTTCTGGCATCTTCCAGATCATCCTTCATCAGTTCCCTTAACGCATCACACATATTCGCATCCCTCTTTCCTTTTCGTTTTTCCCTCTGCAATCTTTTCCTGTCTTTATGATAACCTATTTATTTTTCTCCATCAAGCAGTTTCTTGTATCCCAAATACCCGAAATAATCTCATCATTACAGTTCTTATCAAATTGTTAACGGAATCAATTATTTAAAAAAGTGATGGTGTATTGTTTTTCATATACATCATCACTTCTTTTTAATCAGTTCCTATTTTCGCAAATATTCACCCTACCTTTCTTATTTTCCGTTCTGTAAATGCAATACGCATATCATAAAAATCTCTTTATTATTCGGAATCGTAATTTACTAAAGAAATCCATAATCACCTGTGCAATTGTCTGTATACTTTCAAGTATATCCGGTATTTTTAAAATTTTAAGGAGCAAAGACGATATAATTCCTGCGATAACTACAGTAATTATTCCAACAATCCAATTTCCACATTGTTTTCCTATTATCGTGTATAGGTTCAAAACAATTTCATTACCATTAAAAATTTTCTCAAATTCTGCCTCTTTTTTCATTACCGTAACAAAAAATGCAATATAAATAAAAGCATAAAACCATTTCTTTAAATTTCCAAGAAAGACTTTCCATTCCCATAACCTGTTTTCCCAAAATACACTTTTATACAAAATAGCTGGTTCCGTTGGCTTCTTTAATTTTACCTTTTCCCATTCCCTTTTAGCAACACTCCAATTTAATTTTCGTATTATTTTTTGCTTTAAAGGATATTCTCCATTCATTAATGCATGCTTTCCCTCTCTGTATTCCTTCCAAAATTCATATAATCTTTTCTGAAAGTCACTTAAGAATTCTTCATCAGCGTATCTTTTACTTACATTATAAATGCTATCCTCTACAACATAATTGTAACACAGATCAACAATTGCCTCAGCCACACTTTTTATTTCTACTGATTTTTCTTCTTCTTTTAAGCTATTCAACCATACTGATCTACTCTGTAAATTTTTTCCGGAAGCAATTATTTTTGATTTCACAGCCTGTAAACAATTGCTTCCGGAAAGAAATAATTTTTGGAAGTTTTCATTATCAAATTTTGCTCTACGAACCCAGTTAATCATATATGGTAATGTATAAACAGAACCTTCCTTAACCGGATTCATCGCATGCTGTTGTATACTAATATGAAACATGAGCTCAATATAATTCTCTAATTGCCCCACATCTTGTTTCAAATTTCTCAGACTGTCTAAATTACAATATTGCAATGCCTCCTGTGCACACTGAATTACCTTTAAATCTTCATTATTCACTGGAGCATTTGAAAAAATAAATCTCGTCCGCCCTCCTTCCAAAGCATTCTGAAGATATTGTGAAGCAGAACATATTCTCTTTCCCGTGTGTGGATCACAATATTCTGACAATCGTAACGCTCCATTTTCAAATAAAGATGTAATAATTTCAAAATCTTTTTTATCTTTTAACAATTCTAAGAATATTTTAGAATCTGTTAATTGCTGAAACGTAAGGACTACACGATTTCCCCTCATTACTATTTCTTCATACAGAGCTTTCCTTCCCCTATCAATCTCCCAAGGAGATATTCTTGTTGAATCCAATTCATATAAGTACACAAGTTTATTCATTGTTTTTCCCTATAATTCAATCGCAATACTATAATATCTTTTATACTTTATGGAAAATTTATTATAACAAAGTTTTAGCCACTTTTTATCTACAGTTCTTTCACCTCATCCCGCATTTCTTCTGTCATATTCTGTACATAGGTCGTCTGGGAAGAAATTTCTTCCGTGTTTGCGGCAATCGTTGACACTTTCTGTGTCATGGTATTCATGCTTTCTACCAGATCTTTGATGGAATCCATACTCTGTGTAATCTTTGGAAGAATTGCCTCGGCTTTCTGGTCGTTCTGCGTCAGAAGATCTTTCGTGGAATCAGACAGTGTACGGATTTCCTCCGCTACCACTGCAAAGCATCTTCCGTTCTCACCGGCACGCGCCGCCTCAATGGAGGCATTGAGTGAAAGCAGATTTGTCTGCCCTGCAATGGCAGAAATATCTTCATTGCTCTTTTTATATACACTGATGAAATCCGACATAATACGGATGGACTCATTCAGTTCGTCGCACAGGCGGGAAATATCCTGAATATACTGTGCCAGATTGGTTGCTTCATTTGCAGATTCCTCGTTTGCCGTATTCAGTTCTGCAATGTTATCACTCAGGGTAATAAACCGGTCTGTGATATCTGTAATCTTCTGCTGGCGGATTTCCTGTTCCGTCCGCTCCTGATCGCGAAGTTCTGCAATCTTTTTTGTCTCTTCCTCTGCCATGCCCCGCACATAGTGCACACAGTTTTCTTTTACGTTGACTCCATTGTGGATGGCACGTACCATGTTGGTGCAGCTTGAATATCCACAGGATTCGCAGTCCCTGTGCTGTTCCTCATAGGTATCTTTTTTCATTTCTGCAAACAGGTGGTTCTTCTCCTGTTCGGACGGTTCCTCAATATGTACTGCGCGATTGGTGTAGCTGCGCATAAAATCGTTGATGTCCAGCTTTCCAAAAGCGTCCATGAAGTTTTTCAGACGTTCCTCCGGTGTCAGTGTATCTGCCCACGGACTCCTGCTTTTGCTCTTCCTGCCAAAGTGTGCCTTCTCCTGTTTTGCACTGGTTTTGCTGTTCCGCAGTTTTGCGATTGTCAGCATGACATCATCGGTTCCCCGTTTCGGATCTGTGGCAGTTCCGTAGAGACAGCCCTTCGCGCAATTTAAGATATCTACCATAAACGGAAGTTCTTTATTCTGCTGAATGCGTTTTGCATAGGAACGCAGATATTCATATGCCTCATGCTCGCCTTCTACCTGACGCACTACCTGCTCTTTTCCAAGAAAATGTTCTACATTCTCCCTCAATCCACCAGGCATCGGATACAAAGACCCCAGTCCATATTCCAGTTCATCGGTATATGGTTCACATCCTTCATAATCGTTTCCGATATACTTCATCATCTTTTCAAAAGTTACATTATAAGAAACATATCCGCCGCAATTTGGATCGGTAATCTCTAATTTTTTGGCAATACACGGACTGATAAAAGCGATTTCATCTGTGACCTGCATGTATTTTTTCATATAAATAGCAGTACACATCATCGGACTGTGTACCGGCATCAGACGCGGAATCAGCTCCGGTATATATTTTTCCACATAGGTGACTACTGCCGGACACGGCTGGGAAATGCCCCCGAAAAATTTGTGTTCCGTAATGTATTTGAGATATCCCCAGGTTGTGATATCCGCACCGAACGATACACTGCAGATATGGTTGACTCCCTTACTCTTTAAATATCCCAGCACACGCTGGTATTCTTTGGGATAATTTGCCAGAAATGCCGGTGCCAGTATCACGGAAATTTTCTTTCCCGATGCAAGGTCTTCAAAGAAGCGGTCCGTATCATCATAATAGTCTCTCGCTTCATGTGGGCAGACATCAAAGCATTCCCCACATGCAATACATTTGTCCGGGTCTACCGTTACATAACCTTCCTGCGTTGCAATATTTGCCGTAAGTACAGGACAGCTGCGCACGCATTTGTTGCATCCGGTGCATAAATCAGTTGTGTAAATCAGTTCCATAAACGCACTCCTTATTATGATTTTTGTATAAACCCCACCCCTATATGCTTATAATTTTATTACTTTTTACCATATTTGTCCAGTGTAACCTTGCTTTTTCCGTTATTTTTATCAAAACACAAATGGTTGTCTATGATTTTTTGCAGACTGGATTTATATTTTTTTCCCATTTTGGATATATACACACCGATAGATCGCACTATACTAGGATACAAAGAACTATTTTCACCAATTCGGAGGTTTTCCATGAAAAAAGCAGCTGTTATCCATGATCTGTCCGGTTTCGGAAAGTGTTCGCTCACGGCAGCGATTCCGGTATTATCCGCGCTGGGCGTGCAGTGTTGTCCGGTTGCAACAGCCGTACTGACCGGCCAGACCGGTTATCCCTGTTATCACTGTACCGATCTGACCGCCATGTTACCGGACTATATTGATGCCTGGGGGAAAAATAACGCACATTTTGATGCCATCTACAGCGGATTTCTGACCGGAGCGGAACAGATTTCGCAGGTGCTTGATTTCATCCGCCATTTTCGGGAAGAACATACGCTTCTTCTGGTTGACCCTGTTATGGGGGATGACGGAAATGCTTATCCGTTTTTTACTCCGGGGCTGTTAAACGGGATGAAAGAACTGACGCTTAAAGCAGACGTGATCACGCCGAATCTGACGGAAGCCTGTCTGCTGGCAGACATCCCGGAAAATGCCTTACTTCACTGCCGGACGAACACGGATCTGCTGAAGCTGGCAGAAGATGTGGCACTGCGGCTGCAAAAAAAAGCCTCACACCCACAGGATGTCGTGATCACCGGTGTCAAATGCCGTGATGAGAAACATCCCGTCATTTATAATATTGCTGCCACTGCAAATGGAATTTACCGGCACGAATCGCCGTTTTTTGACCGGAGTTTTTCCGGAACCGGGGATCTGTTTGCCTCTGTATTGTGTGGCTGCCGCACAAAGGGCATGTGCACGGAAGATGCGATTCTGCTTGCAGGAAAATTCTTATCCCACAGTATCGGGGATACCATGAAAGAAAATACACCGGGACGCGATGGCGTTAATTTCGAGAAATTTCTTATTGACCTGATTGCAGATGCAAACGTGTAAAAATGGGAAACCCGGAAAAGAATTTCGCAATTGATGAATCCATACGATAGAAAGAAGGAATTGTTATGGCAAAAATTTTATATGTGTACAATGATCAGGTATATGCAAATATCACAAATAAATGTGACTGCAACTGTACGTTCTGTATCCGTAAACAGTTTGATGGTGTGGGTGATGCGGATACCCTCTGGCACAAAGCAGAGCCTTCTTTAAGTGAGATTATTGCCGCAATTGATGCCTTTGATTTCACCGGCTATAAAGAATTTGTTTTCTGTGGCTATGGGGAACCGACCTGTGCACTGGAGAATCTGATCGCCAGTGCCAGATATGTCAAAGAAAAAACAGGTCTCCCGATCCGTGTCAATTCCAATGGTCTGGGAAACCTGTATTATAAACGTGACATTGTACCACAGCTGGCAGAAGTGGTAGACAGTATCTCCATCAGCTTAAATGAGGCAACTGCAGAAAAGTATGAAAAAGTAACCCGCCCATCCTTCCCCCATGCTTATGAGGCAATGCTTGATTTTGCAGAGGAATGTGGAAAACTTATCCCTCACACGCAGCTGTCGATCGTGGATATTCTTCCGGAAGAAGACATTAAGGCGTGTCAGCGCATCGCCGACAGCCGCGGTGTCCATCTGAAAGTACGTCCATGGGAGCACAGTGCATAAAGAAGTTACCGTTCTCATGCTTACCTGTGAGCACCAGCGGCATTACAGTCCCAGCACATCCAGAAGGATCTGTTCATCTTTCTTTTGTTTCTGTGGATGCTGTAATTCCGCATCTGCCAGGCGGGTACGGATATTCTGCATCCGCTGGTCCAGATCTGCACTGATCTGTGCACATTCGCTCAGTTCCTGTGCCAGACGCTCGGTTTCATCTGCCGGAACATTCTTTTTGTACCGCACTTTGTGCTCCAGACTCGCCCAGAAATCCATGGCAATGGTGCGAAGCTGTACTTCAACTTTCATTTCCCGTTTCTCATTCTGCAGAAAAATCGGTACTGCAACAATCAGATGCAGGCTGCGGTATCCGTTTTCCTTCGGATGCTTGATATAATCTTTCTGTTCGATCAGACGGATATCATCCTGCTGAAGCAGGCAGTCCGCCAGCAGATAGATATCTTCCGGGAAAGAGCACACAACCCGGATTCCTGCTATATCATTGATGTTCTGTTCAATCGCCGAAAGCGTCAACGGAATATTTTTCCGGCGCACTTTGCGCACGATTCCGTCCAGCGATTTCACACGTGTCTTGATGGACTCGATCGGATTACGGTCATATTCCAGCGAAAATTGTTCGTTTAACACTTTAAACTTCGTTTCTACTTCCATGATTGCGCACTTGTAATATGCCATCAGCGTATCCAGCGGTTTTGTATTTTCCTGCACAAAATCCAAAAATTCATCCGACATCAGACGGTTACGGACAAGGTTTTCCGCTGCCTGCTGCAGCTGCGCATTTACTACTTTACTTAATTCGTTCATATCTATTTCCTCTTTTTCTCCTGTAATTCTCTATATAAATAATTGTGAAATTCTTAGTTCCGGCGGACTCCCGTGTGGTGGCTCCGGCTGCGGCCTCTCCGATACGCACTCAATATCCAGAATCAAGAATTTGCAGAAAGTGACTGCGTGACTCCTTTGATGATTTGTGTTCGTTCAAGTTTCGACAGCGGCGCGGTTTGTGTCCGTCTGCCAAGGACGCGTCCGAAGGATTTCGTGTCTGCCTTAGCAGAGTGCTTCAAAATACTGTGCCCGCGGGTCGTGTTTGCGACCACATTTATTTAAGGTCATTCAAAAAAGTCCGTAGGGAGACATAACCGGGAGCGGGCGCAACCGGAGCCACCACACGGGAGTCCGCCGGAGCACAAACTTTCCCAATTGTTTTAAATAAAAAGAACTTCACGGAAATAAATTTCCATGAAGCTCTCCGCACATGGACTTTCCTGTCTGGTTTCCACATGCCTTTATTATAATGGATTCATCCGCAAAACGGAATAAATAAAGTCTGAACTTTTTCCGAACTTTATCTTAATCCTTGAACAGATCGGTAGAGTAATAACGGTCTCCGCTGTCCGGAAGAAGGGCAACTACAGTCTTTCCCTTAAACTCCGGTCTTTTTGCCACTTCGATGGCTGCCTTTAATGCCGCTCCGGAAGAAATACCTACCAGCACACCTTCCTCTTTTGCAATATATTTGGAATACTCGAAAGAGTCTTCATTGGAAACCGGGATTACTTCATCATAAACCTTGGTATCGAGTGTGTTTGGAATAAATCCGGCTCCGATACCCTGAATCTTATGTGGACCTGCCTTTCCGGTAGACAATACTGCAGATGTCTCTGGCTCTACGGCAACGATCTTTACATCCGCGTTCTGGGATTTTAAATACTCACCAACACCTGTGATGGTTCCGCCTGTACCGACACCGGCTACAAATGCATCGACTTTTCCATCCGTATCTTCCCAGATCTCCGGTCCGGTTGTCTTCTTGTGTGCTGCCGGGTTTGCAGGGTTCTCAAACTGCTCCGGAATGAAGCTGTCTGCGATCTCTTTGTGAAGTTCCTCTGCCTTTGCGATGGCTCCCTTCATCCCCTTGCTTCCATCGGAAAGAACAAGCTCTGCACCATATGCCTTGATGATGTTGCGACGCTCAATACTCATGGTCTCCGGAAGAACGATGATCAGGCGGTAACCCTTTGCTGCTGCGATTGCCGCAAGACCGATACCTGTGTTTCCGGATGTCGGCTCGATAATGGTGGAGCCCGGCTTTAATTTCCCGTCCTTCTCTGCCTGCTCAATCATCTCTTTTGCAATACGGTCCTTAACAGATCCTGCCGGGTTAAAGTACTCCAGCTTTGCAAGAAGTCTTGCCTCAAGGCCAAACTTCTTCTCGATGTGTTTGAACTCTACCAGTGGTGTGTGTCCGATCAGTTCCAATGTTCCTTCATAAATATTTGCCATTTTATTATCCTCCAATTTACTCTCTCTGATTTAATCCCTTATTTTCATACTTCTTTAGTAGGAATTATCTGTTGTTATGAATATACACCCTTTCCCAAACGCTGTCAACTACTTTTTACCATATTATTTTATACCCCTAAAAAAATACACGACACTCCTTATATTTTACTCCGCTTTGCCACAATTAAGACTCCAAAATTTTAACAGAGCCAGAAACTGCACAAAATTCGTAACGTATTCTATAAGAAGCATCGTGTATTTTTATCTATATGTGTATGAAAAACCCTCCGACTTTATTACTCGTCATCCTCATCGTCATCATCGTCCGCATCCTCACCGAGCAAAGCCTCTTTTAAAGTTCTCCAGCCAAGGACTGCACACTTCACACGCGCCGGCATATGGGCGATATCGCGGAGTGCCGATGCCTCCTCAAGAGAATCAATCTCCTCCTCGCTGGCATCGCCTTTGATCATTTTCATAAAGATTTTCCCCCTCTGCAGGGCCTCTTCTTTTTTCTTTCCGACAATCATGCCAAGCATGATATCTGCGGAAGCCTGGGAAATCGCGCATCCGTCCCCGACAAATGCACCATCGGTAATCGTGTCGCCATCCGTCTTTAATTTCAGGAAAATATCATCCCCACAGCTCGGGTTGACACCCTCAAGCACAATATCCGCATCCGGCAGATCATGTTTAAACTCCGGGCGCACGTTGTGCTCCGTTAAGATTTCATTATAAAAACTTCTATTTTCCATATCCCATTCGCTCCCTTATACTTGCGATGCCTGCTACAAATTTGTCGGCTTCTTCTTCGGTATTGTAAAACATAAAGCTTGCCCTGGTGGCGGAGCTGATGCCCAGATAATTAAGCAGCGGCTGCGCACAGTGATGTCCGGCACGCACACAGATGCCATCGGCGATTAAAATCTCGCTCACATCGTGTGGATGCACGTCATCAATTGTAAATGTAAGAATTCCGGTGTGTTCTTCGGCCCGGTCGGATCCAAGTACATGCACATGTGGAAGTTCTTTCAATCCGTCAAACGCACGCTTTGTCACGGCAAGTTCCCGCTCCTGCATCGTGTCAAACCCGACAGACTGTGCGTATTTTATGGCAGCATGCAACGCTATGGCACCGGCAGCATTTACGGTTCCCGCCTCGAACTTATGCGGAAGTTCTGCGTATTTTGCGCTCTCGCGGGTCACGGATTCGATCATCTCTCCACCGGAAAGAAACGGCGGCATTTTCTTTAACAGTTTTTTCTTTCCATATAACACACCAATTCCCATCGGTCCGAAAATTTTATGTCCGGAAAATGCAAAGAAGTCTGCATCCAGATCCTGCACATTGACCGGCATATGCGGGGTGCTCTGTGCACCGTCCACCACGATAATGGCATTTTTTTCATGTGCCATGGCTGCGATCTCTTTGACCGGGTTCACACGTCCGAGCACGTTAGAAATCTGTGTGATTGCTACGATTTTTGTCTTTTCCGTAATCTGTTCTTTTACCTGATCAAGATCCACCGATCCGTCCGTACGGCATTCGATAAACCGGAGTACCGCTCCTGTCTGCCGCGCAACCATCTGCCATGGCAGAAGATTGCTGTGATGTTCCATGATCGAAACGAGGATTTCATCCCCGGCATTTACATTGTTTAAACCATAGCTGTATGCCACAAGATTCATGCTCTCTGTGGTATTTCTGGTAAAGATGATTTCACGCGCGGATTTGGCTCCGATAAAATCACGCACGCCTTTTCTAGCATTTTCATACAGTTCGGTTGCTTCCACACTCAGCGGATAATTTCCACGCAGCGGATTTGCATTGTGTTTCAGGTAAAAATCGCGTTCTGCATCAATGACACACTGTGGACGCTGGGAAGTTGCCGCATTGTCGATATAGATCCATTCCCTGCCATCGACTGTATTTTCCCCGATTTCTGACAGCAGTGGAAAGTCCTTGCGATAATCGGTCATGCTACACCTCCCCAAGTTCTTCGTCAATCATTCTGGCAAAGCTGTCGTCTTTGATGATTCCTTTCAGGCGGTCAATGTTTGCTCTTGCCATAATATTTTCCGCGTGCTCTTTGTCGATTCCGCGGCTGGCAAAATAAAACATGGTATCCTCATCAAGTTCCCCAATCGTTGCACCGTGATTACCAACGACATTTTCCTCGGAGCATAAGATCACTGGAACGGTTTTATTCTCCACATCATCGCCAAGCATCAGTACATTTTCCAGCTCATTTCCGACAGAATCGGAAGAGCCGGTCTTAAAATCAATCGTTCCACGGAAGATCTTCTTTGCACCGTCGCGCAGGGCACCGCCCACGTTGATCTCACTCTCTGTATGTTTTCCATAGTGGTTGACCACTTCATTCATGTCGATGATATGTGTGTGCTGCCCGATATAGCCGATATCGCTCCTAAAGGTGCTCGCATCGCCGTTTAAGTTGATGGTCGTATCGGAATAGATATCTCCTTTTCCGAGATAAATCTGTACCAGCTCGATACGGGCATTTTTTGCACATTCTCCCTCAATCTGATTGTACACAAGGGAATTTTCTGCTGTGTGCTGCAGCTGCACCAGACGCACCCGTGCATGTTCTTCCACCGAAAGGCTTGTCCTTACGGCAAGTTTTTCCTCTGTCTGATAATCCATAAACACGGTCACCTGCTTACCGGCCGGTGCTATGATATGGATCTTTTTGCTGCTGTATCTTCCCTCTCCGGTAATGGAAAAGCGTACCTCTTCGGTGTTTCCCGCTGTTACGGTTTCCTCCGGAAGTTCTGTTGTATGTTCTTTGTCCCACGGAAGCTTGGTCTCGTTGACATGTAACCAATACCAGGTCTTCGATGGAAGTTTATTGATTGTCATTTCTGTCATTGTTCTCCTCCTAACCTATGCTTCCCTTCATCTCCAGCCGGATCAGGTTGTTCATCTCAACCGCGTACTCAACCGGAAGTTCCTTGGATACGTTGTCTGCAAATCCGCTGACTAAAAGTGCCCGGGCATCTTCTTCCGTCATGCCTCGTGACATCAGGTAAAAGACGGCATCGTCGCTGATGCTTCCGATCTTTGCCTCATGTCCCACGGCTGCGTCTTTGGTACGGATGTCCATGGCCGGAATCGTATCCGAACGCGACTCGGAATCAAGCATCAGGGACTGACAGGATACTGCTGATTTTGATCCTTTGGCATCCTTTGCCACAACCACGCTGCTTCGGAAGGTACTGATTCCGCCGTCTTTGCTAATGGAACGGGTATTCATATAGGAGCTGGTGTTTGGTGCTGCGTGTACCACTTTGGCACCGGTATCCAGATTCTGTCCGTGTCCGGCGAATGTGACACCGGTGAATTCCATTTTGGCACCCTCCCCCTTTAAAACGCTCATCGGATACAGGCAGCCCACATGGGAGCCAAACGATCCGGAAACCCACTCGATCGTTCCGCCTTCCTCAACGGAGGCACGCTTGGTATTTAAGTTGTACATATTCTTGGACCAGTTCTCGATGGTGGAATAACGAAGCTTTGCATTTTTTTTGACGAACAGCTCCACGCAGCCTGCATGCAGGTTTGCTACGTTATATTTCGGAGCGGAACATCCCTCGATGAAATGAAGGCTTGCGCCCTCGTCCACGATGATCAGTGTATGCTCAAACTGACCGGCTCCTTTGGCATTCAACCGGAAATAAGACTGCAGCGGAATGGACACGTGCACGCCCTTTGGCACATAGACGAACGAACCACCGGACCATACGGCTCCGTGCAGTGCTGCAAACTTATGGTCATGCGGGGTGACAAGTTTCATGAAATACTTGTGTACCATGTCCGCATATTCTCCTTTTAAGGCACTTTCCATATCGGTGTAAACAACGCCCTGTGCGGCAACCTCGTCTTTGACATTGTGATATACCAGCTCGGAATCGTACTGGGCACCGACACCGGCTAAGGATTTCCTCTCGGCCTGCGGGATTCCCAGACGCTCAAATGTCTCTTTGATGTCTTCCGGCACATCCTTCCAGGATGCCTGCATTTTAGAATGTGGTCGGACATAGGTGGCAATGTGATCCATGTCCAGTCCCTCAATTGACGGTCCCCAGTCCGGAACCGGCATCTCATTGTAAATCTGTAAGGACTCCAGGCGGAACTGCTGCATCCATGCCGGATCGCCCTTTTCTTTGGAAAGCTGCTCCACGATCTGTGGGGTCAGACCTTCTTTCATTCTGTATGCATCTTTTTCCTCATCGCGGATATCATAGATGCTGCGGTCGATATCTTCTACCTGACTCTTTTCTCTCATTTCGCACGCACCTTTCTTACTGTTCAAATTCCTCAAAACCGTTTTCGTTGATCTCATCTACTAAGGAAGCATCTCCGTTTTTCACAACTTTTCCTTCATCCATAACGTGGGTGATATCCACATGCAATGACTCTAAGATTCGTGTGCTGTGGGTAATAATCAGAAGGCTTCCCTTGCATTTTTCTTTGTAAAGCTGGATGCCCTTTGATACGGTACGGACAGCATCCACATCCAGTCCGGAGTCGGTCTCGTCAAGGATTGCAAGCTTTGGCTCTAACATAAGCATCTGCAGAATTTCTGCTTTTTTCTTTTCACCACCGGAGAAGCCGACATTTAAATCACGTTCTGCATAGGACTCGTCCATGGAAAGAAGTTTCATGGTCTCGGTCAATTTTTTCTTGAAATCCCACAGACGGACACGCTTTCCGGTCTTCTGCTCGAGTGCATTACGGATAAATGCGCTCAATGTCACCCCCGGAACTTCCAGAGGATTCTGGAAGGAGAGGAAGATTCCTTTTTTCGCACGCTCATTCACCGGCATCCCAGTGATGTCCTCTCCGTCAAAGAAAATCTGTCCGGATGTGATGGCATATTTCGGATGCCCGGTGATGGCATAGCCCAGGGTGGATTTTCCGGTTCCGTTCGGTCCCATCAGAACATGCACTTCGTCTTTTCCAACTTCTAAATTTACTCCGTGTAATATTTCTTTATCTTCAACGTTTACGTGCAGATCTTTGATCTCTAATAAATTTTTTTCAGACATTTGTATTTCCTCCATATAAAACATGTTGTTTAACTTTCACAGGAATGCGTCTTCTGTGAAATCATATCCTCAAGGGTATGCTTCTCAAGGTAATCATTGATCACAGCTTCCAGTCCCTGCCAGAACGGAAGTGTGGTACACTCTGCGGTGCTCTCACACTTTTTCCCACCTTCACACAGGCACGCGACCGGAGCCAAATTTCCTTCGATCAGTTGAAGGATCTCAATTACTTTATATTCCGACGGTTGTTTGATCAGACGGTAACCGCCACCCTTTCCGCTGGCACTCTCAAGCATCTTTCCTTTTGTCAGTATGGTCATAATACTTTCAAGATATTTCAGGGAAATGCCCTGCCTTGTGGCAATTTCTTTGACCGGAATGAATTCTCCGGAATTGTGCTGCGCAAGATCGACCATCACACGCAGTGCATATCTGCTTTTTGCGGATATCATCATATCGTTTTACCACCTCGTTTCATGAAATACGACCGCAGCGTATTCCGTGAGTTCTACGGTGTGATTATAAGCCTACTCCCCTACTATGTAAATAGGGGAATGTGAAAAATCATGTTTTTCTTCCAATACAAATTGCTGTTTAACTGTGTGGTCTGGGATCTTTTGTTTTTCAGAGGGACGGATTTGCGGTGGATTGTTCTAAATATAAGTTTTTTCGATGCGACGGAAGAAGGGGGCATTCTCTTTCTACAGAAAAATTTGCAAATTAGCGCCGATATTGATTTCAGGTAAATTTGACAAATATTTTACTTTTATGCTATTAGCGTTATGTGATGGAACTACGGCGCAGTTGCAAATTTGTTCTTCCGAAAGAAATGTCCCCCTTCTTCCTGTGGATTGGAGAAAATATAATTGAGAAATATATTTCCGCAAATCCTGTCTGTGGAACAAATATAAAGGAACCAGAACTTGCAGTTAAGGGGACGCCTCAAAAGCAGCTACGAATCCCATAAACTGGAATAAGCATAAAAATACCCTGTTAAATCACTTGATGATAAGACCTGGTCTCTATAGATGAAAAATTAAAGTATTAGGTGACGGTTTTCCAAAATTTTTATGCATGAAATCAGGAAATGTCACCTATATAGTAAAAATTGCTTCTCCAGATACCGGTTTTTAGAAAAAGTGGTATCTGGAGAAGCAATTTTTGATCTATAGAGACTTTCCGGTATCTGAATGTTAAATTTTCAATATATAGGTACCGCAATGGTATCTTTTACATGAATTTTATTGGTATAGATACCACGATGGCATCTTTTACTGAATTTTATTGATATAGGTATCACGATGATCTTCCACAACGACACCGATGGTCTTCGTTCTCCTCGTCTTTAGATTTTTTGCAATATAATTCGGAGTATAATTCAGTTCTTCAATTGCTTTGAGTACCCTCTGCTTTGTCTCCTGACTGGCATTTGGTTTCCCATTGATAATATTGGAAACGGTCACAATCGAAACATTACAGTATTTTTGCTATTTCTTTAATTGTAACCATAACACCGCCTCTTTCACTGACTGCATAAATAATATCTTTATTATACGTTATACCTGTACCTGCAATCAACCATAAAAACGCAAAAAAACGGTATTTTCTATAAAAATGAAAAAAGACCCACGAATCTCTCATGAGTCTTTCTCCATTTTAGTTTTTCTGCAAAATTTATTTATTTTTTACAGTGACTTTGCACTTATTTGTGATACCGTTAGATTTTACAGTAATGGTAACTTTTCCTGCTTTCTTTGCCTTGATCACACCCTTGGAAGATACGGCTGCGATCTTAGTATTCGAAGATTTGTAAGTTACTTTTCCAATGCTTCCCTTTACGCTTAACTTCGCAGTCTTGCCTTTTTTCAAGGTTACTGTCTTTTTGTTTAAGGTTGGATTTTTAATGGTAATTTTTACCTGTCCGCTTACACCGTTGTTAGTTGCGGTGATGATAACAGAGCCTTTCTTTACAGCGGTAACTTTACCGTTGGCATCTACTTTGGCTACCTTCGGGTTGCTGCTGGTGTAAGTTGTAATTCCGCTTCCGGATACGACATTTGCAAGGATATTAGTCTTACCCTTTACATACAGTGTGGTATTTTCGCTGACAACTGCAACTTTTGTTTCACGCTTGATATAGCTGATGGAAGAACCGTCCGGAGTCTCAAAGGTAAGGATGGTTGCCTCACCTTTCTTTGTGATGGCATACTTGCTGGCCTTTGTAAGTTTCTCACTGTCGGTTGAGATGTATACACCACTGCTTACATCTTCTTTTCCATCATTGTCATATGCATAAAAGGTAAATGGACTCTCGGTATATGTTCCGGTTCCATTCGGATCGAAATACGTCACTCCGGTTCCGTCCGCTTTCAGTTCACAATACATTTTTGCGTTTTTATACTGCGGATTGCTGGCATATGCGGACATATCTGCATCCCAGACACCTGCTAAAACGCTCTGCTGTGCTGCGGTATCTGCATTCTTCATTTCTGCAAGATTTTCGGTACAGAATAAAGCGATGCAGTTCTGGATCATTGCTTCATTTTTCTCTGTCAGAGCACTCTTTAACATACCGGAGCCTACCCAGTTTGCATATTTTCCGGTGTTAAGTTTTAACAGTTCTGTCAGATCACTGCCATAACGGAATTCGATATGGTAAGTTGTTGCCGGAGTATCCGGGCAAAGGAATACATATTTGAACTCATCCTCATTCTTATCTGTGCTCTGGAATACATAGCCTTCCATTACACCGCTGAGTGCATCTTTTTTCAAAAACTTATACGTATGGGAAACTTTTTTGCTGTCGCTTGTGGTAAATTCTACTTTGCCACCGTCCTGGAAAGAAACTTCCTTTACATCATTGATAAATCCACAGTAAAATGCATTTGGATCTGCTTTGTCACCGTAGGTCGTAGAACCCACGGAAGCCTTCAGCGTCTTTACGGATTCTGCTGCAGCACTTCCTCCGACAACGGCTGCTGCGTCATCGTTCCAATACTTATTGTATTTTACATCAAATAATGCATCCTTGAACAACTGGATGTAATCGCCTTTTACTGCGGTAAATAATTTATCCGCCTTGGAGCTGTCGGACTCCTCTGCCGGGATCGTTGGTACACTTGTGTTGGTGCCTGCCGCCATAACCGGTGCTGCAGATGTTCCTGCTACCGTAATGGACAATAACAGTGCGAGTAATGCTTTGCGCATCTTTTTCATAATTCTTCTCCTTTCAAAGTTCCGCAGTTAGTCTGTTGTAACTGCTGTTAGTCTGTTTATTCTATGATAGTCTTTTCCCTATGTTATGTCAAGAAGGCAAAACAAAAATGGATATCATGTAAAAAAGGAGAGATACAAAATCATGATCTCTCCAAGAATTTTTATTTGGTTTCAATTGTTCCACCGCACAGCACATGATCGTCCTGATAGAACACTGCCGCCTGTCCCGGTGTCATGGCACGCTGCGGTTCGTCAAACTGCGCCAGCAAGGTACCGTCCGGCTGCGGATACAGCGTACACGGTGCTCCTGCATGGGAATAGCGGATTTTACCGATTGCCCTGACTGGTTCTGTCAGTTTTTCCTCCGCCATATAGTTGACGTTGTCCACATGACAATCGCGGGAAAACAGACTCTCGGATTTGCAGAGCACAACTTCATTCGTCTCCGGGCGAAGCTCCCTGACAAAAATCGGGGTTGCCGAAGAAATGCCAAGTCCCTTGCGCTGGCCGATCGTGTAGTGAATCAGTCCGCGGTGCTGCCCCATAACGTTTCCTTCCTCGTCCACAAAGTTGCCCGGCATACTCTCTTTTCCGGTCTCCTGTGTAATAAAAGAGGCATAATCATGATCCGGTACAAAACAGATATCCTGACTATCATGCTTTGTGGCAACCGGAAGCCCGATCTCCTCTGCGATCTGGCGGATATGAGGCTTATCATAATCCCCCACCGGCATCAGGGTACGGGAAAGCTGATCCTGTGTCAGATTGTAAAGTGCGTAGGTCTGATCCTTCGCCGCTGTAACGGAATTGCGGATCGTATAGCGGCCATTCGGCAGCTGCATGATACGCGCATAGTGTCCGGTAGCAATATAATCCGCACCAATCTCCAGTGAACGATGAAGCAGTGACTCCCACTTGACATAACGGTTGCAGGCGATACACGGATTCGGTGTACGCGCTTTTTCGTATTCTGACACAAAATAATCAATGACATATTTGTGGAAATCTTCCTTAAAATTCATCACATAATAAGGAATTTCCAGACGCTCCGCCACGCGGCGGGCATCCTCCACTGCAGAAAGTCCACAGCAGCCACCTTCCTGTGACTGCACAAAGACATCCTCATCCTGCCAGATCTGCATAGTGACACCGATTACATCGTATCCCTGTTCTTTTAACAGATAGGCCGCCACGGAGGAATCCACACCTCCGGACATGCCGACAACTACTTTTTCTTTCATTTAATACTCCTCTTCCGGAGCCTCTTCCTTCTCACTGATATCGTTGACCGGGCGCTCTAATCCCTCGATCTTGATATTGTGTTTCTCTGCATAATCCCATAAAGCAGCATGAATTGCTTCCTCTGCCAGCAGGGAGCAATGCACCTTCACTGGTGGAAGTCCGTCGAGTGCTTCCATAACGGCCTTGTTGGTTACCTGCAGTGCTTCCTGGATCGTCTTACCCTTTACAAGCTCGGTTGCCATACTGCTGGTTGCCACTGCTGCACCGCAGCCGAAAGTTTTAAATTTTGCCTCCTGGATGATGCCATTGTCATCAATATCCAGGTACATACGCATGATGTCTCCGCACTTTGCATTTCCAACAGTGCCAACACCACTTGGGTTCTCAATCTCTCCTACGTTTCTTGGGTTATTAAAATGGTCCATTACCTTTTCGCTGTACATTTTGTTTCTCTCCTTCTGCAAAATATTCTATCCGTTTTTCCGCACAAAATCCTCATACAGAGGAGACATGCTGCGCAGACGTTCGATAATTGCCTTCAATTTATCTACCGTATAATCAATATCTTCCATGGTTGTCTTCTCGGAAAGTGTCAGACGAAGACTTCCGTGTGCAATCTCATGCGGCAGTCCAATTGCCAGAAGCACATGGGACGGGTCTAACGATCCGGATGTGCAGGCACTTCCGCTGCTGCCGCAGATCCCTGCCTGATCAAGAAGAATCAGCATGGATTCTCCCTCGATAAAACGGAAACAGAAGTTGGCATTGTTCGGAAGACGGTCGGTACGGTCTCCGTTTAAGCGGGTGTACGGGATCTCTGCAAGCACACGCTCGATCAGATGATCGCGAAGCTTTATTTCATACTCCGTGTTCTTTTGCATATTTGCCACTGCAAGTTCCGCTGCTTTCCCAATTCCGACGATACCCGGAACATTGTGTGTGCCGGCACGGCGCTGACGTTCCTGTGCACCTCCGTGAATGAAAGAACGGATCTTTACGCCTTTGCGGATATACATGACTCCGATTCCCTTTGGTCCGTTGATCTTGTGACCACTGGCACTGAGCATGTCGATATTCATCTCATCCACATTGATCGGCACATGTGCAAAGGCCTGTACCGCATCGGTATGGAACAGTACCCCGTGTTTCTTTGCAATCGCACCGATTTCCTTCAGTGGCTCGATGGTTCCGATCTCGTTGTTTGCTGCCATGACAGAGATGAGAATTGTATCCGGACGAATGGCTGCCTCAAGCTCGTCCAGCTTAATCTTACCATTTTCATCCACACCGACATAAGTCACTTCAAATCCGTGCAATTCCAGCCACTGTGCTGTGTGCAGGATCGCATGGTGCTCGATCGCGGATGTGATAATGTGCTTTCCCTTGCTGCTGTATGCCTCTGCGGTTGCTTTGAGTGCCCAGTTATCGGACTCGCTTCCGCCTCCGGTGAAATAAATTTCCTCGGTCTTTGCCCCGATCACATCTGCGATCTGCTTTCTTGCTTTTGCAACCGCACGCTCCGACTCTCCTGCAAAGCTGTAAATAGCTGCCGGATTACCGTAATGCTCCGTAAAATACGGGAGCATCGCATCAAGAACTTCCGGGTATACCTGTGTGGTAGCCGCATTGTCCAGATAGATTAATTTACTCATACTCTTCCTACTTTCTTCTTTGTTATATTACATAATCCCCATTTTTTTCTCTCTGCCAGTCAACCAGATCCTGCAATGTGATATGATCCACAACACTGCAGATGGCATCATTAATCTTTTTCCAGAGAATCAGGGTAACACAGTCTTCCCGTTTCTCACAGTTGACATCGTCTCCCTCATCGAGACATGCAACCGGTGCCAGCGATCCCTCGGTCAGGCGGAGAATCATTCCAACGGTATACTCCTCCGGTGCTTTACGCAACAGATATCCCCCCTGTGCTCCACGCACACTGCGCACATAACCGGCGCGGTTCAATACGGAAATAATCTGCTCCAGATATTTGTCGGAAATCTCCTGCCGTCTCGCAACATCTTTTAAACTGATCGGCGCTCCTGTGTTGTTCAATGCCAGATCCAGCATCAGTCTCATGGCATATCTGCCTTTTGTTGAAATTTTCATGATAATATATCTCTTCTTTCTTAAAAATGTACAGAGTTTAAAACTTAGTATTCCTACTAAGTTACTATACATTTGTAAGATAGATTTGTCAATCTATTATCAATCGATATTTTTCCTGCTTTCTTTGCGCATTTGTTTCTGGCGGTACATATTCTGATCGGCAAGTGACAGATACTCATCTATAGTCTCTTCTCCCCCCGCAAACGTCAGCTCTACACCGATACTGATCATAATGTTTTCCTTGGTCAACCGGCTCTGCACACGATCCGTGTACTGTTGTGCCTTTTTGGAAGTCGCATATGGGAAAAATCCGATGAACTCATCGCCTCCGTATCTGCATACATATCCCTGCTGTGGGCATTCTTCCTCAAGAACCTGTGCAATTCTTATCAGTACCTGATCTCCAAATTCATGTCCATATGTGTCATTCACAGATTTAAAATCATCCGCATCCACAAAGACAAGCGCACATGCTATTCCCTTTTCCTGATACTTTGCAAATGCCGGACGGATAATGTCCGTATACGCAATCCGGTTACAGATACCGGTCAGCGGATCCCTGTTGTACAGCATCTGGAGTTTGTTTGCTGCATTCTCCAGCTGTTTTTGCTTAAACTGCGTTTCCAGTGTCTTTACAATCGTGCTGTGAATGTCATAATAATATGGATTATCATACAGAAAGCGTCCGTTTTTCATTACCAGATAGCCAACCGACTGTTCCCGGAAATGAATCGGGGTAAACAGATAGGCATTCTGGCTTCCTGTTTCTTCCAGATGGCGGTTCAGTTCCCCGACACTGGCAAATGCCATTCTCTTATGGTTCTCAAATCCATCTGCCACCACAAGATTCTTTTCATCATAGCCTTCCACCGGAAAATCCGTATCCTCATCGGCCGCAAACAGCTTGCGGTCCACCACAAAATATACCCCGTCACATCTCAGTTTCTGGAAATAGTCAACAATATATTCAAAAATTTCCCGGAAACCATTGCACCTTGCCATCTGCGCTTCCAATTCCACGAGAAGGGAATCATCCTCATCTTTTTTGACTGCGGCGACAATCTTTTCCTTTATATATTCACGGTAATTTACCATGCCGTTATTCGGACAGCCACAGCTTTCTCCGTAAATACAGGTAACCGGAATATAATTGCGTTCTTCCACCGGTTTTCCTTCCCAGATACGGAGCAGTACATCCACACAAAGCTTTCCGATCTCCTCCCGGTCCTGAAATACAGTCGTAATCTGCGGACGGAAATAGGCTGCCTTATCCAGATTATCAAAGCCCGTCACCAGAAAATCGTCCGGTACGCGGTACCCCCACTGTTCTGCCTCTGCACAGATTCCTGCCGCAATATTGTCATTTGCACAGACAAACACATCCGGAAGTTTCGAGCCGCTATGGACATACTCCCGCATATAGTTCACGCCGGTCTCATAGTCGTAATCCCCACATAAAATCGGATTGTCATCCAATGTCATTCCATATTTTTTCAGGCATTCGCAGTACGCAGCAACACGTTCAAAATTTCCGAAAGCATCTTCCGGGCCTCCGGCAAAAACAAATCTGCGGCATCCATGCACTTCGTATAAATGTGTCATAAGTTCACGGATCGGACGCCGGTTATCTGCGCCTACATAATAAAATCCGCTGATATACCAGTCCAGGGAAAGAACCGGAACCCCGCAATTCTGCAGGCGTTCTACAATCTTTTCTTTTTGCCGGACATCCACAATATTGCTTCCATCCAGTATAATTCCATCAAACGCTGACAGATCCGGCAGATTATAAATATTATATTCGCCCGTATTATGCAATGCATCTTTGCTCCAATTGCCATAACAATTGTACTGATACAAAGCAATATCCTCATCCAGTTCCCTGATCCGCCGGATGATCCCATCTACCCAGGCATATGTGATCATCCGGCGCCAGCCGTCTGATATCAATGCTATTTTTTTCAATTGTCCTCCCCCATATACCAATTCATGCCGATATGTTTAATTTATCACAAAAAACCAAAGGCTTCAATGCTGTTCTATACAAAAAACATGTATCCTTTGTGATTTTTCACTTTTTATGTTATGATAGGATTCTAGACTTTAGAAAAGAGGATATTTTATGGCAAAAGGAACTGCTGGGAAAAACTATTGGGCACTTCTTTTGATGATTCTCGCAGGTGTTGTACTGGGTGGCTTTATCGGTCAGCTTAGTGCCGGTGTTCCGGCTCTCCGCTGGCTGAATTACGGACAGACCTTTGGTCTTTCCACCCCACTGGTACTTGATCTGGGAATTCTGGTGCTCACATTTGGATTAACCATAAAAATAACGATCGCCGGCATCATCGGAATTGTGCTGGCGATCCTGATTTACCGTTTCCTGTAACAGGTGCTTATTTCAGGAACCGCTCGAGACTGCGCATATGCTCCTTCATCGTCTCCCGTCCCATACGGTAGGCGGCAAGGAGTCTCTGCCGGTCTCTTTCTACTTTGCTGACTTCTATCTTTTTGGGCGGACGAATGACAAACAATTCCCCACGTTCTTCTTTTCCCCGGATATATTCCAGTTCTTCGTTGTAATGCTCATGCCGGTGTTCCATGGCATCAATCATCGCCGGATACCTGCGAAGCGATACTTTCGCCAGCGGCATCAGCTGATTCTTTTTTTTCACATAATCCCGCGGCTGCGTCAGAACCACTACCGTTTTATCAAACCCAAGTTCCTGCATTTTCTGCACCGGAATGGAATCTGCTACGCCTCCATCAAGCAATTCATATCCATCCACGCAGACCGGCTTTGACACAATCGGCATGGATGCCGATGCTCTCATCCATTCCATTTCTTTCTTATCACACTGATCCACTTTTTTGTAAAGAGCTTTCCCGGTTTTTGCATCTGTCACCACCACGTAAAAATCCATCGGATTCTTGCGGTAAGTCTCATAATCAAACGGATCAAGATGCTCCGGGATATCATGATAACAGAACTGTTCCCCGAACATATCCCCTGTTTTCAAAAATGTACGCAATCCCGCATACTGCGGTTTATTACAGTACGCTGCATTGTAACGAATGACACGTCCCGGCTGATTGGACTTATAATTACAGCCAAACACTGCCCCTGCTGACACGCCCATCGCTCCGTCAAATGTTATCTGATGCTCCATCATCACGTCGATGACTCCGGCGGTGAACATTCCGCGCATGGCTCCGCCTTCCATGACCAGTCCTTTTTTCATCATCGAATCCCTTCTTTAAATAAGCAATACTTTTTGATTCTATCATCTGTTTTGTATTCTAGCTTTCTTTCTCCATGATTTCAAGGGGCGAAACCATGATTCTACCTTAACATTTCCTTATTTTTACATAATCCCGCTTTCTTCTGCCCAAACTAATAAATATTTGTAGAGGAAAAGGAGTATGCCCTATGTATGGTTCACTATTTTATGTATTGCCCATTCTGGCAGTAATTGCAAAAACTGTTTTCCGCGCAGTCCTTCCCTTGCTGATCGGCTGTATGATTGCCTATGTAGTTAATATCCTTATGTGTTTTTACGAAAAAGGGTATGCAAGAATATGCCGTATGGCAGCCATTGCGCCCTTACAGCGTCCCCTATGTATGACACTCTCCTACCTTTCGCTTGTGCTTGTGATCCTGATCTTATGGTGGATGATCGTCCCTCAGCTGTTATCCTGCATCCGGATCATCGCAACCGATTTCCCCCAGGTTTTAGAATTACTGTGTGAGTGGGCAAACGAACATCTGCAAATGGATCTTGGCATGGGAAACGAAATCCGGGCATGGATGAATGAACCCTTTTGCTGGGATACACTGATTGTAAAAATCCCCCGTCTGGCAAAAGGCATGAAAACTTCCCTGGAGAAACTTGGCAGCTGGCTTTTAATTTTTCTGCCGGGACTGATGTTTTCTTTTTATCTGCTTGCTGCCAAAGAATCCCTCTTACGGATGGGCAGTTCCCTGATCGACCGGTGTTTCGGTGTTTTCCAAGGGAAAAAAATACGTTACGTACTGACGGTTCTCAATCAGTCCTTCCATCATTTTCTGGCAGGGCAGACCATAGAGGCCGTAATCCTCGGTATGCTTTGTACCATCGGCATGTGGATTCTGCGTCTCCCCTATGCTGCCATGATCGGTTGTCTGGTAGGTGTAACCGCACTGCTACCGGTCATCGGAGCTTATATCGGTGCCGCAGCCGGTGCGTGTATGCTTCTTACGGTTTCCCCGGTAAAAGCACTGGTATTTCTTATCTTTTTAACAATTCTCCAGCAGATCGAAGGCAATTTTATCTATCCCCGTGTGGTCGGACATTCCATCGGGCTGCCCGGCATCTGGGTACTTGCCGCAGTCATTGTCGGCGGTGGGGCATTCGGTATCTGGGGAATCCTGTTTGCCGTGCCACTTGCAGCAGCCATCTACCGGCTGCTCCGTCCCTCAATCAATTAAAGCCGTGCAGCAAGCTGCACGGCTTCTTAAAAATAAGCAGAAATCAAATAGAGCTTACGCTCTCTGTGTTTTTTAAACTAAATGGAACCAGTTCATGTGTGGCCGGTTTGTTGAGATCAATCATGCCAAACAACAGATCAATACTTTTTCTGGCAATCTTTTCATACCCCTGACAAACCGTCACAATCTTTGGATTATAATAATCTGCAAGAAGTGTTCCGTCAAATCCGATCACCGAGATATCCTCCGGTACCCGCAGACCCGCATCAAAAATTGCGCGCATGGCACCAACTGCCATCACATCACTCATGGCAAAAACCGCTGTAATGGATCTTTTGGAAGCCAGCATCCGGTTCATGGCATTGTATGCACTCTCATATGAGAACCGCGCTACCGCATAACTTTCTTCCTCAAATTCACAGCCATGTTTTATAAAGCTGCGCTTCGCTCCTGCTTTACGATATTTACTTGGGGAAGATAATGCCATATCTCCCCCGATAACAGCAATATCGCGATGTCCGTGATCAAACAGATAATCAACCGCCATCTCCGCAGCTGCCATATCATCTGTTGAAACCGACGCAAGATTCCGAAATCCCAGTTTATCCGCCCGATCTGTCACCAGCACACACGGAACATTGACCAGTTCAAATTCTTCATGAAAGTACTGTATATTACCTCCAAGGAACAAAATCCCCATCGGTTTATGTTCCCTGCACATCCGCACAGCCTCTTTCACTTCATCTGCATCTTCATCCAGATAATGCACCCGCAGGGAATAATCCGATCCCTCAATAGTATCCTGAATCACCTCTATAATATTTGTAAACAGCATATTCGAAGTACCTTTTACGAGAATCAGAATACTCTGGCTCACGGTCTGTTTTAAATGCTTGGCATTGTTATTTGGTACAAACTGGTAAGCTTCCACAATTCGCATAATGCGGTCACGGGCTTCTTCGCTGACATCTCTTCTTCCATTCAGGACACGGGAAACCGTACTGACAGAATATCCTGCCTCTTTCGCAATATCTACAATTGTCATTCCTTCACCTCGTATATACAGACGAAAGGTCTATTTTCTAGCCCTTGACAGCACCTGCAAGAACTCCTTCTATTATATATTTCTGGCACACAATATAAAAGATAATAATTGGCAGAATTGCAAGAACAAGTACTGCCATCATGGCACCCCAGTCGATCTGTCCATGACTCTGTTTCAGAAACTGGATTGCGATCGGAATGGTTTTATACTTATTAATATTCAACACCAGACTCGGCAGAAGGTAATCATTCCATACCCACATTGCCTCAAGGATTGCTACCGTTACCGTCGTTGGCTTTAAAATTGGAAAAACCACCTTAAAAAAGGTCTGTAATGGTGTACATCCATCAATCATTGCAGCTTCTTCAATTTCCAGGGAAATTCCCTTTACAAAGCCGGTAAACATGAAAACGGCCAGCCCCGCTCCAAATCCCAGATATACAACAATAATTCCAAGAGGATTGGACAGATGTAAAAGGTTTGCAAATTTTGATAACGTAAACATTACCATCTGGAATGGAACAATCATGGAAAACAGACACAGTACATAAATTGTTTTCGTCACTTTTGTATGGACTCTGGTAATATACCATGCACACATGGAGCAGCAGATAATAATCAATGCAACCGAGCCTACTGTAATAAACAGGGAAATCCCAAAACTGTTCCAGAAATTTGTCTTACGGATACCGTTGGAATAGTTCAACCAGCCACAGAATGCACGTTCAACACCATGAATAAATTTATCCCAGCCAGCGGAAAGCGGCTCTGTTCCAAGTGTAAACGGATGTCTGAAAATAAAGGCTTTTCTTTTAAAGGAATTTAAAAGGACTACCAGAATGGGTGCAATCCATAAAATGCTGATAACCGTAAATGCCAGTGTCCAGATCCAGCCATGTTTTGCCTGACGGACAGCACTTACCTGATTGTTATTCTTTTTAGCCATTAGTCCTGCACCTCCTTGCTTGTGGTCAGTTTATTCTGAATCAGCGCAATAACTGCAACCAGAATAAAGAAGATAACCGCTTTGGCCTGACCAACGCCCTGCCATCCGGTCGTGCCGTACATTGTGTCATAAATATTTAATGCCAGAAGCTGTGACATCTTAGCCGGATTACCACCGGTCAGAGCGAAGTTCTGATCAAATAACTTAAATCCATTGGTCAGCGTCAGGAATGTACAAATGGTGATCGTCGGCATCAGCATCGGAAGTGTTACATACCGAAGCAGCTGCCAGGAATTTGCACCATCAATCTTTGCCGCCTCGATTAATTCTCCCGGAATATTCTGGATTCCTGCAATATAGATAATCATCATATATCCGATCTGCTGCCAGCATACTACAATAATCATACCCCAGAACGCATACCACTGTGTGGATACGATTGTCTTGGAGAAATTGGATAATACGCTGTTAAAAATCATTAACCAGATATAACTGAGTACGATACCACCAATCAGGTTGGGCAGGAAAAATACGGTACGGAAAAGATTGGTACCCCTGATGCCTTTGGTAAGTGCCATCGCAATGAAAAATGAAATCACATTGATGATCAGCACCGATACAACCGTAAATAACGCTGTATACCATAATGAATGAATAAATGTTGTGTCTAACTTTCCGTTTACAAAAAAGATTCTCGAATAATTCTGTAACCCTTTCCATTTCCAGTCTGTAACGGTTGTGAACTTACAAAAAGATAAGAAAATTCCATATACAAACGGTACAATAAATCCAATTGCAAACGCAATCATTGTCGGAAGCAGAAAAATCGGGAAATATTTTTTAATTGCTTTTTCCATAATACATTCCTTTCACTAACTGCAGCCCCTGCCAGTACCAGCCTGCACTGCAGGTGCTTCTTTTAAAAAAGGAGTAAGCGGCATGCCACTTACCCCTTTTCCCATCATCTTTGATTACTGTGCATCACCTTCATGGGCGATCTTCCACTGATTTGCCCATCCATCAACAAATGCGGTCTTTACAGCATCCCACTCACCTTCACCTGCGGTATAGGCAGTCAGGGCAGAAACAACATCCGCTCTCCAGTCATCTACGTTTGGAGTAGCATTGAAGCTCCATGCTACAGATGTTTTTCCGTCAGTCATTAACTTGTTTGCAGCCTGTGCAAATGCATTCTTTGTCTCGTAATCACCTGTAAATGTATCATATGGAGCAGTAAGTCCCATCTGATTTGTAATGGCATCACGTCCCTCGTCAGAAGTGATTACCCAATTTAAGAACTCAAGTGTTGCATCAATATCTTCCTGAGATGCCTTTGCGTTCACTGCCCAGTAGTTCTCAGTACCAACACAAAGTCCTTCATTCTCATCATCTACACCAAAGTAAATTGGCATCATGGATAAGTCATCTGCTGTAACGACATATCCGTTTTCCTCATCTGTTAACGGAGCGAACTCCCAGTCACCATTCTGGTAGAAGACTGCCTCTCCCATACCAAACTCAGACTCTGCATTTAATGCACCGGAATTTAATGTCTTAGGATCCGCTGCGGAATCAGATACATACATATCCCATACGTTTTTGAAGTTATCAAGATAAGTTCCCTTAATGGACTCTTCCCCGGCTGTAAGGTCACATCCATCATCCTTGAACTCATAGTACAGTGGCATATTGGCAAGATGTCCGGCAAATCTCCAGGAAGATCCGTCATCCAGTCCTGCGGAAGCAAATGCCTCTGTCAGGTCAGTTCCAAGTTCTTTATTGATGACATCAATACGGGAATTGATGTCATCTGCAACTTTCTTTAAAGTATCAAAGTTGTTAATCTCATCTACCGAAGAAACTACAGCACCATCCATGCCACAGTATCCTTCCAGAATTGTCTTGTTGTAGATCAGGCCGTAGCACTCATAGCAGTTTGCAATGGCAGCTACCTTATCATCAGAGTTGATTACAAGAGACTTATCTGTCAGATGCTTGTAAAGCTCAGAGTCCTTCAGATCATATGTATAATCGTTCCATGTCTGTGCTGCGGAAGAATTTCCCACATTGAAGATGGTAGGTGCATCTGACTTTGCCATCTCGGACTGTAATGTTGTGTTGTACTGTCCGTCTGCTGCAGTAAGCACATTTACCTCTACACCGGTCTGATCGGTATAGGTCTTTGCCAGATCCTGCCAGGCTTCGTCTGTCTCTGGTTTAAAGTTTAACATGTAAACCTTTCCAGAACTCTTGCTGGTCTTGTCTCCACCCTGTGTGGATGTGCCACCCTTATCGCTTCCGCATCCTGCGAATGCTGTGACAACCATTGCGGCAACCATTAATGCTGATACAATTTTCTTTTTCATATTTTCACCCTCCTAAAATAAATACGTTCGTAGAGTTACCGTCCATACGGCAGCCCCTGGTCGAAAACGTTCACGGTAATGTTTCCGGTAACGTTTTCAGTAAACAAAGTATACACCTTTTTTGCACAGTTTCGCAAGTGTTATTCTCATTTTTGTGAAATAAGTAAGTTTTCCTTTCTGTTTTTCATGCATATTGCACAACGCTTTTCCCTTTGCTTGACATGTATAGGCTGTCGATATATACTTTCATGTATAGGCAGTCTATAGTACTTATCACTGAAAGGAGGTCATATACCATGGGTATTGACAAAAATCTCGTACAGGGAAGCATGGCATTGCTGCTTCTGCGCCTTTTGGAAACGAAAGATATGTATGGCTACGAAATGATTGAAGCTCTTCGCAGCAAATCCAACAACGTCTTTGAACTGAAAGCCGGCACCCTGTATCCACTGCTCCACTCCCTGGAGAGCAAGGGCTATGTAATGTCCTACGAGGATGCTTCTTCCGGGAAAAAACGCAGATATTACCAGCTGACAGAGGCCGGCCGGCATCATTCTTCCGAAAAAAAGCAGGAATGGATGACCTATCAGTCGGCAGTCACCAATGTACTGAGTATGGAAGGAGGATGTTAGGATGGATGAAAAAGAGTACCTGCAGACGCTCGGAGAGCAGATCGTAAATCCGCATGCGCGGGCAAGTATCCTTGCAGAAATTCAGGATCATATTGAAGAACAGGCACAGGATTACCGTGCCTCCGGTATGAGTGAAGCTGTTGCAATGCAGGAGGCTGTGCGGCAGATGGGTGATCCGGTTTCCACCGGGGAAGCTCTCAATCAGGTACACCGCCCGAAGTTTCCAATCGCGCTGTTTGGTCTGGCTGTCGTACTGACTGTACTCGGAATTGCGATGCAGTATCTGGTATATACACACCTTACACCCGATACTGCCATCCTGTCCGATACCTATCTGCAGCGCACCATCCTTTACAATGCAATCGGGCTTGGCCTCCTTCTGCTGTGCATCTTTGGCAACTACATGTATCTTGCAAAAGGCGCATGGATTCTTCTGGCAATCTTTTTACTTGGTCTGCTACCGCCATGGTTCTTCGGCTTTTACGGTCGGCAGTACACCCTCTGCTACTATCTGGCACTGGTCTATCCGCTGGTATATGCCCTGCTGTTATACCGGCTACGGGATAAGGGGGCAAAAGCCATTTGGTTCCTGCACGGACTAACGCTTTTGTTTCTCGTCCGGATGCTTTTTGGCACAATTATCACTTGGTCAACGGTGCTTGCTGCCGGATGCCTGACGCTTTTGCTGCTCTGCCTTGCCATTCATCGTGGCATACTGACTGGCAGCTCTAAAAGGACACTCTGGCTGCTGACGGTGCTCCCCTACGTGGCGGCAGCCGCCTGCTTTGTGATTCTGTTCTTTCAGAACTCCTATATGCGTGACCGCCTGACGGAATTTCTGAAGGGTTCAAACTACGTCCAGCAAATGCTTGCGCTGGAGCAGCAGCAGATGCTTGCCTTTGGTGGCGGCACAATCAGTTCCTATGTGGATACGGAAAGCCTTGCCTCCACCTATGTCCTGCACAGCATCTTCCTGTGGTTTGGTATCGTATCCGGTATTCTTGTGATCGTTGCGCTTGCAGTCCTTGTACTGCGCAGTCTTCACTATGCCCTGCACCAGAGCAACCGTCTGGCTCTGCTGGCCGGCACTGCTGCAAGTGGGATTCTTCTTTTTGAGCTTTTACATTTTGTACTGACCAATTTGGGCTGCAGTCCGGTCTATACCGCAAGTGTCCCGTTTTTGTCCTACGGTTTTGCCAACAGTGTATTCAATTCGCTGCTGGTCGGCATCATGCTGGGGATAATCCGCAACCAAAATGTGCTGTCGGAAACGACGGCTTCTTTGCGGGGTCTGCGCGCCTAAACAGTCAAGTATCTTGTAACACAGGCAGACTCTTTAAAGGATGCTATGGAAATAGCTGTTGAATGTCTGGCCTCACATCTTCATTCTTGTAAAACAGATGGAGAAACCATGTAATTTTTCAGCTTAGAATTTTACAAGATAAAAGAGCTTTGCATTTTCGCAAAGCTCTTTTCTATATCCTCTAATTTCCCCGTATTGTTCCTTTATTCAATAAAATTCCGCAGATATCTTGCACTCAGACGGATCGCACGCTTGGCATCCTCGATATCCTTTTCAAATGACTTATCCTCAATCTCGATTACTGAGCAGCCCTCGAATCCGATATCTGTCAGTGCTGATACATATTTGCCCCAGTCCACATCACCGAGTCCCGGAATCTTTGGAGACATATACTCAAGCGGAGTTGCCATCACACCCACATCTGCCAGCTTATCCCAGAATACCTTGATATCCTTGTAATGTACATGGAAAATCTTATCCTTAAATTCATAAATTGGCTTGATATAATCAATCTGCTGCCATACAAAGTGGGAAGGATCATAATTAATTCCCAGATTGGGGCTGTCCAAAATCTCAAATACTCTCCGCCAGTTTGCCGGCGTTGACATAATATTCTGTCCGCCCGGCCACTCATCATTGGTAAAGAGCATTGGACAGTTTTCAATGGCAATCCGCACGCCTTTTTCCTCTGCATACCGTACAATCGGTGTCCAGACCTCTTTTACCAGCTCCATATTTTCATCCACATTTTTCTTGGAATCACGTCCGATAAATGTTGTAATCATATTGACACCGAGCAATACAGATGCGTCCATCAGTTTGTATAAATGGCTGATATAGCTGTTTCTTTTTTTCTCGTCCGGCTCCAGTGTGTTGGGATAATATGCGAGGGAAGAAATCTCTACGCCCTTTTCCTGACAAAGCTGCTTGATTTCTGCCGCCTTCTTCTCGTCCAGATTGGCAACATCAATATGGCTTACACCCGCATATCTTCTCTGTGCGCCGCCCTGTGGCCAGCAGGCTACCTCCAGACATTCCAGCTGATTTTCTGCGGCAAAATTCACAACTTCCTCAAATGTCATGCCCTCGCAGATAGATGTTAATAAACCGAATTTCATCATGTTCGTTTTCTCCTTTCCATTACTTTGCAGCGTCATTTCGCTTCATTGCTTTCGTTTGATTTATTTTGATTGTACAAAAATCCACGTGGCTTCACTTCCCACATTTTGTCGCATTACAAGTAAGAAAACTGACATTTTTATTTTTCGGTTTTATTTTATAAAAAAAAAGTCAAAAACAAGCTGTCTGTTTTTGACCTTTGAAAATGCATCTTATCTATTTGTATTTTTCATGATTTGAGCGGCTGAGGCTGCATTTCCATTCAACATAACAGAAGCAGTTGCAAAATAATCTGCATTGTCCAGAAAATAACCTTTCAGGCGCTGAAACCAGGTTCTATTCTTTCCTACGTTAGCGTAGCATTTTGTCATTGTCGTATTGTTTCCCATAATTGTCATCGTATTGTTCATCTCAATCTCTCCTTTTTTCTCTCCATATCCTCGTTACATGTTGTATTTTACGCTTGTTTTTTTTCTAAAACCAGTGCTATAATTATCCTGTTTTACAACGATATTGACATTTTTATATAAAATAACCGCGAATAAAGGAGATTTTTACAATGAAAACTGTATATCACGAGGCCATGCATCCGTTGGGAAATCTTGGTCTGAAAATTTCCATGGCGGCTCTCGAAAGCCCGCACATCCCTATGCACTGGCATGACGCAATGGAAATCCTGTTCTGTCTCAATGGAGAAGTCACCATTCAGATTGATCACGAAGCCTTTTTGCTTTCCCGCAACCAGCTGGTCGTTTTTGACTCTAAGGAGATGCATTCCATCCAGTCTGCCTCTCCTCTTTATATGTTTTTATGCATTCATGTGGACAAAAAGCAGATGGCATTGTACTGCCCGGATCTGGAATTGTACCACATCCAATGTCAGCCACTGCCGCTGGATCACCCCAAGTCAACAGAATACCTTACGCTCTGTCAGCTTGCCCGTGACCTCACCCGTTCCAGTATTAAAAAAGAAAGCACCAGCACCATGCGCTCGGATGGTATCGCTCTTTTGATGCTGTCCGACCTGATCCAGTCGTTTTCGGTGTATGCCCCTTTGGGGACCGCAACTGGTGAGAAAAAGCCAAATGACGCACTCCGCGTGATTATTTCCTATGTTACTGAGCATTATCCGGAAAAAATCACCTTGAACGATATTTCTGCCAGAATCGGCTTCAGCAAGGAATATTTCTGCCGCTTTTTCAAACAGCATATGGGAATTACGTTCCTGCAATATCTCAATGAGGTGCGGATCTCCCATGCCGGGCGTCTGCTCAGCTCCACGGAGCTTTCCGTTGCCGAGGTCATGCACCAGATCGGTTTTACGAACCAGACTGTATTTAACCGTATGTACAAGGAACTTTACGGTATGACACCCCGACAGTCCCGCAAATATGTAAAGCCGAACAGCATCCCTCATCTGATTCCGGAGGAGCTGGTCTAAGAGTAAGTCAAAAAAATGATAGCAGATTATAACCTCCTTTTTCTTTTGAACTTTATTTTGGTCAAAAATGTACTTTCCGCACAGAAATAAGGTGCATTTTTCGAAAGGCAGACCACTCGTTTTCATTTATAATGAAAGCCAGAAAAGTAAACACCAGACCAAAGCAAGGAGGTTTTCATTTTATGATTATTAAACTTGGAATCATCGGTTTCGGCGGAATGGGAAAATGGCATGCGCAGAACGCTCCAAGAGCAGGTGTTGAGATTGCTGCTGTATGCGACATTGCCGAAGAAAAACAAAAAGAAGCAATTGAAATGGGGTATCGGCTGTATACGAATGCGGATGAGCTTCTGGCAGATCCTGAGGTCAATACCGTTATCCTGACCGTTCCCAACTATCTGCACAAGGAAATGTGCATCAAGGCCGCCAAAGCCGGGAAGAACGTTATTACCGAAAAGCCCGCTGCCATGAGTGTGCAGGAGCTCGATGAGATGGAGGCAGCCTGCAAGGAGGCAGGAGTCTTTTTCACCTCGCACCAGAACCGGCGCTGGGACAAGGATATGCTGACCGTGAAAAAAGCATATGATGAAGGACTCCTTGGCAATATTTTTACGATTGAATCCAAGCTGCATTCCGGCAACGGATACATGCACGAATGGCATCTGTATAAAAAATACGGCGGCGGCATGATCTACGACTGGGGTGTGCATCTGATCGACCAGATCCTGTTTATGATGCCGGATGCCAAAATCAAATCCGTTTATGCAGACATCAAAAATGTACTGCATGAGGAAGTTGATGACTACTTTAAGATCATTCTGAAAATGGATAACGGTGTAACCGCCCATATTGAGCTGTCCACCTATATTCTAAAATATCAGCCGCGCTGGCTTGCTGCCGGTGACAAGGGCACCATGATTGTAGAGGATTTCGGCTGCAATGGCAGCATTTACCGTACCGGAAAGTTGTTGGAAAAACTTCCTCCACAGATTACTGAAACCGAGGCCGGTCCAACCCGACAGTTTGCACCTGTTCCACCAGGAGGCATCGTAACCGAGCCGCTTCCAGAGATTCAGACCGACTGGGTAGATTTCTACCGGAATGTTTCGGATGTGCTGAATGGAAAAGCTGAATCTAAAATCAAGATTTCCGAAGTCCGGCGTGTACTCTCTGTGATGGAGGCCGCGTGGAAATCTTCAGAAACCGGAGAAGCGATTCTGTTTGAATCCTAGTACAGCGTTTTTACTACCGTTCTCATACACAAACTGCAACCGCATATGCCTATCGCCTTAGGCGATAGGCATATATGTGGGTATCATTTATATCTTTTACGCATACAAAATCAGCAAGTGATTTCATGCAAACCATTTCAGCCGGATAAACGCAATCTCATTCGCCGCTAGCGTTACATCCAGATCCAGCGTCTGCTCCTTCGCTTCAACCTTCTGGATTTTGAGTCTCGGCTCACAGGTTCGGCGGAAATATTTGATATCATTTCTAGTCAATTCACTTTCGTATTCCATCTCCGCCCAGATATCCAGAACACTTCCGTTTTTTTCATTGATACTGTAGGTTTTCATCTGATACACACCATCCCGGACATCGCGCAGCCGGATCGCAAGCTCCTTTGCCTCCCAATCCTCAAAATATTTCCAGATATTCTCCTTATCCAGCTCATTTTCCGCGGAAAGATAATAGTTGTAATTGAGCTTTTTCGCATTGTGACAGAGGATGCCGTAGCTCCCATGACCATCTGTTGTCAGAATACAATTCTCCCCTTTTCCGATATAATACGGTAGCAGCCGGTTCAAAAAGTCAAAGGCAAAGCCTGCCGGTTTTAATATCCCATCCTTTGTAATAATTCCCGTGCCTCCATAAAGCATATCGTGAGAATCGTAGTATTCCGAGGTCCGGTCACTTCCCTGAAACAGTGCCATACCCTCGCACAATGGATAGCAGTCCAGAATATTTTTTACCACATAAGCGCCCTTAAAGCAGGTGTCATTGATATAATTTCGATCCGAAATCGTCAGGTTCCATTCCGTAACATACACCGGATACGTCTCCTCAATTCCGGATTCTGCCATATACCGTTTTACCTTTTGCATATAATGAAGGAAGCCTTCACTGTCTGTCAGACGCTTGCTGTAGTTATCCTGCGCGACCTCCCCCTGCTGATATGCATAATACAAAAATGAGAGATAATCCGGGAAATACGGTTCCTTTTTCCATTCCTCCAAAAACTTTGCATATACGTTTTGGATATCATACAGAAATCGAAAGCCGCCTCCGCCCACCTGAATCTCCTCACTGTAACGGTGAATGACCTCATAGGTGATATTAAACAGCCGGAAATAGCCCTTCATCCCCTCCCAGTTTTTTTCTGTATCCTCCCGAAACCACAGCTCCATTCTCCACGTTCCGATCTCTGTCCTTCCATACCGGTGAAGCAGATGCCGCATCATAGCATCAAGCACACACTTCCACTTCTCATCTCCCGGAAACGCATCCTCATTCCTTTCGAAAATCAATGCTGTCTGCACACTTCCATACAATCTGCGCGGCTTCATCCCCAGTTCAATATGCGGTTTTAATCCATTCTGCAGCAGAAAATCGAGAATTGAATCCAGTCTCGAAAAATTATACCCTTCTTCTCCGCTGGAAATATCAATCAGCATATCCTTAGAGAAAATATTCCAAAATCTGACATAGTGAAACTGCAACGCCTCCTTCAGGTAAATCACATGCTCCCGGATTTCCGATCGCAGCAGATCCTCCGCCGCACCGATATTGATCATATCCTTCCATATATACTTGGTTTGCTCCTGCGTCTGCACCGAAAATTCTATCCTGACTTCTTCCTTGGTCTTTTGTTCCTCTCTCTGAAGACCATCGTTTCTGAGAAATTCTTCCAGACGCTCCTCTACGAGCTGATCGTTCTCCTCTTTTTGGGCATTCTGCTCCTTCACCTTTGCCTGCTTACGGAACGCAGATGGCGTCTCTCCATATGCCGCCTTAAACGCCTTATTAAACACGGTGACATTGGAAAATCCATTGTCATATGCAATCCTTGTGACCGGCTGCTCGGTATACAACAGGTCATCGACTGCATGATACAACCGGACATTTGCTAAGTATGCAGCAAAATTCATCCCGTAGTTTTTCTTAAAAAAGCGCGAGAGATAGCCGACCGAAAGATAGAGCTGGCTGGCAAGATCGTTTAAACTGATCGACTGGTTGTAATTTGCCCGGATATAATTATTGATCTGGGATAAGCGGTTTTCGAAGCGGTCTGCTCCATCCTCTAAATGCCGGTCACCGGTACGGACAAGGAAATAGGAGGACAAGAGATCCATGACCTGGTAGCACAATGCAATATGCCCGAAATTCGCCACCCCTCCTCGAGTGCTAAGATAATGATTCAATAATTTTTTCAGTGTTTCCCTCATCTCCCGGTAGCGATCCGTATCGCCCTTGGTGGAGTCACACCAGAAAATGATATCGGTACTTTCGAAAATATCACTCACCAACTGATAAGTAATGTAAAGCCGGGCAAAAAGAATGTCCGGGCTGCCCTTTAGACAATGCCTCTTGTTTGCATTGATGACCAGAATATCCTCCGGCTGCATATGCGTTGTCTGCTCTCCCATCGCCACATCTAACGTTCCCTCAAGCACAAACAACAACTCGATATCCTGATGAAAATGCTCCCGCTCCTCTCTGATATTTAACACCTCAATTTTTAATTTTTCCTGTTTGAAATGCCTCTCCATTGTTTTTCCCCGTCCTGTATGCATGCACAAAACTCTGACTGAACGCCTTGGGGCAAATTCTGTCAGAGTCTGTTTTTTTTGAATTGTTCCTTTCCTAGATTATATTATTTTTCATCTCTCTGTGCACGCTTTTTCTGGAGATTTTCGATAATTTCTCCACTTTTCTTTTCATTCAGCGGATACATTGCCAACGGAATCAGACAGCACAGATACATGATACCAAAGATTAGGTTGACTGTCACATTGATTCCATTGAGTGCTGCTGCGGTCTGCTGTGCATTGGCAATATAGCCAGTTGCTCCCATGATCAGAAGCGCACCCGATACGCCAAAGGCAGAGCCAAACTTCGTGGAAAGTGAAACCGTTGCATAGGAAATTCCATCGGAACGCACGCCTGTCCGGTCTTCCTGATAATTGATGGCATCCGGAACCATCGCCATCGGAATCGGGAAGGAAAAGCAGAAGAAACCATAGGCACAATGCAGTCCCAGCAACAGTGGAATATTTGTATATCCGGCAGTTTTTCCAATGATAAAAATCAGGATCAGGGAAATTGCTGCTCCGATATAGCCGATCGCTGCCATCTTTTTCTTTCCGATCTTTACGATATAATTCTTGGTCAGAAAGATTCCTATAACGGTAAATAACGATGGCAAAGACATAAACGCTGCGATCAGGTCATACCGCTGCACATTGTACATCAGGTAATAAATCACCACTCCCATACGACCGAAAAATGCGGTCATTGCCAGAAGTTGAATAAAAAACACTAAAATTAAAGGCTTATTTGATAATACTGTTTTGATACTTGTTCCAACGGATACCTTGGTAGCACCTGCTGCCGGCTTGATGGTTTCCTTGCAGTTTACATATACAAAATAGAACAATGGCAAAGCACAGATCGCAAATAAAATTGCCACCTTTGTGTAGGCGCCTGCGGTGTAGCTTTCTGAGCCGCCGGAAAATTTCATCAAAAGCGGCGCGGTAATCGCATTGAGTAGAACAGAGCTTAAATTCGTTCCCATCATTCTCCAACTGTTCAGCTGCGCAATATCCTCCGGATTCGTTGTCATAACGGTAGACAAGGAACCGTAAGAAAGGTTTACAACCGTATAAGCCATGCCACATCCAATATATGTAATTGCCGCGTAAATAACTGCCGCATTTCCCCTCCCTATCGTGGTAAATGCCAGAACGGACAACACAGCCAGAATCGGTGCTCCGAACAGAATATACGGGCGGAAGCGTCCCCTCTTGGTATTGGTGCGTTCTGCAATTGCACCAAACATCGGATCGTTTACACCATCCCAGATTTTTGCAATCAGCATGATTGCTGACGCAATAGCTGGAGCCATTCCAACCACATCGGTATAAAATACAGAAAGATAACTTCCTATAAAGGTCCAGCAGAGATTGCTGGCGAAATCGCCCATTCCATAGGCAAACAATGTCAATTTTGACAATCTTTTTTCTGATGTATTCATAGATTCCCCCATTCCCAACACCCGCTTGACATATCCCCCGTTCAGGAATTAGAATGAAACAAGGTTATGAATAAACTGCTTCACGGTAGTATTCATTCCATACGCATACGGTGATGCCACACCGTATGCGTTTTTTCATCAAACTGATCTTGATTCCTATTCTATCTTATCTCATTACTGGTTCAATAACTTTTTCACCATTGCTACATGACGTGTTGTCTGCTCAATCGCATCATAACCACCCTCATCCTCATACTCGGTGACGATAAAGCCGTCATAGTCAGATGCTGCAACCACCGGAATGATCTCCTCATAAGGAATTGACACTTCGTGAAGATTCTCATCGACATAATGACATTTTCCGTGCATCTCAAAGCAATACGGCAGAATCCTTTTCAAGCCCTCCAATTCCTTTGTGCAGCTCTTTCTGAACTGGACGAAGCCATACATGCTGTTTAAGGTCCCTCCCAATGCTGGACATTTTTCGATATCCTCTGCCATAATCTTCATGGCCTCCTCCAATGGAACCTCATCGTAGCGAAGCTGTGCACACTTGTTTAGCTGCTCCTCGGTTGCGCCTGCTGCGAGTGCTCTGTCCCAATACGGCTTGTTTGGCTTGATTGCAAAGCATCCAAAATCCGGTACAAAACCGATGTATTTGCTTCCGGTTTCCTCGATGACCTTCACATAATCCATAATGGCTGGTGTGATCGGACTTTCCGGATTATGAATTTCGATTCCCACATGAACGTTATAAGCCTCTGCGTATGGTGCGATCCGTTTCAAGCCCTCCGGAGAAAGTAGATACTGCTCGCGCATCACGGTACAGCCAAGTTTGTTGGCAGACATGATATCGGTAATCGCACGCGCCACCATCTCATCTTCCGTCAGATCGCGATCCTTTAACATTCCCCGATCCATATTTGCCGAATAGCAGATCGGTCCGATGCCATATTTCTCCTTGCATTTGTTGATAAATTCCACGAATTCATCCGAGACAAACGGGTAGGATGGAATCATCTGTGTTGCCACGATCTCGTAGCCTTCTGCGCCAAGCTCCGCTGCTGTGCGGATTACGCCCTCCAAATCCAGTTCTCCTTTCAAATAAGGAGTGCCCAGTGAAAATAAAGTAATTCCTGTTTTAACTTTTGACATTTTCTTTTCCTCCTTAATCTGTAATTGCCATGGTTTTGGTTCCGCAGCTGTCTACCGGCATGTATCTGTGATCCGGTCCGATCGGCATATATGGGGATCGGAAAAACAACGTAACATCAATCTTATGCTCGCCCTCCGGAAGTCCTCCCGGATAAATCACCTTAATCGTAGCCGGTTCAATCACCTGCCAGAATTCCGTATAACATTTATCGAACTCTACCGGACTGAATTCTTTTCCGTTGATGCAGAACTTGATCCGCTCCGCCGGTACTTCAAAATCGTCCACCTTTACCTTAAATTCATCAATGACAGAAAGAAAATGTCCACGATAGTAACTCAGACGGATATCAAACTGATATCCCATTTTCTTACCATCTACATAATAATGCTTGAGGCTGTCACTTACGACAACATCCACAAAATTCATTCGCATTGCAAATCCCATGTTCTCCCTCTCCTTTTCTTTAGAATTTGATTTCCTTATTTGCCTTCGCAGACTGATAGATCGAATCTAAAATCTTAGTTACGGCAAGTGCTTCCTCTGGTTTTACAAGTGGTTGTGTGCCATTTTTGACTGCCTCTAACCACTGCCTGTTATCAATCGTGCCTTCTTCTCCGCCACCGCCGCCGAAGTATGCAACACCGCCTACCGGGGAGAGTTTTTCTTCCATCAGCTGTCCGTTTCGTCCTCTATTATAAATCAGCTCATTCTTGCTGTAGCTCATACCGGAATGAATCTCAGCTCCTGCTGCGGTACCACAGAGTGTTGTAGAGGCTTCTCTGGATTCAAGAATATTGAGTGCCCAGCTTGCTTCTAAGGAGATAGTTGCGCCATTTTTCATTTTGATAAAGCCCATTGCGGAGTCCTCTACCTCATAGGTCTTTGGATTCCACGGTCCAAACAGGTTGCCCTCGGTTGCCTGCTCTAAACCGCCCAGCTTGTAGAAAACAGAACCAGATACGCTGTCAATATCGTAATTGTTCATACACCATAAGGTAATATCCAATGCATGTGTTCCGATATCAATGAGTGGTCCGCCGCCCTGTGCTTCCTTATCCATAAATACACCCCAGGTCGGAACTCCTCTTCGTCTTACGGCATGTGCCTTTGCATAATAGATATCTCCCAGATCACCCTTCTGGCATGCTGTGTGAAGGTTCTGTACCTCCGGACGGAAGCGGTTCTGATAGCCTACCGTAAACTGCATGCCGGATTTCTTCCATGCCTCCACCATCTTTTCCGCTTCCACGGTACTGTGAGACATTGGCTTTTCACAATATACATGCTTCTTTGCCTCAAATGCTGCAATTGCGATTTCACTGTGTGATACGTTTGGTGTACAGATATGTACGACCTCAACTGCCGGATTTGCCAGTACCTCGCGGTAATCTGCTGTCACCTGTGCGCCCGCTACTCCGAACTCTGCCGCTGCCTTCTGCGCACGCTCGATTTTGATATCACAGAAAGCAACGATCTCGTTTAAATCAGAATTGTTTTTAAGCGCTGGAAAATGCTTCTGGTTTGCAATTCCTCCGCATCCAATGATTGCTACCTTTACTTTACTCATTTGTTTGTATCCTCCTTTGACTGATCTCTCTGTTGTTGATGAGTCTATTTTAACAGGCAAAGGGGGCTGACACACTCTCTGGAACAACGGATTCCTTACAATGAAATGACCTGACGGGCAAGATTTTATGTTCTGATTTTTTAATGGTCAAAAATTGCTATATGAATTTTGACTTGTCAGGGAAATAAAAACCCCACATCTGTTTCGCCGCAAAAGCGTCAGATGTGGGGTGGCTTTTCTGTGGTATAAACAAAAAATTCGGGTGAGCTGGCGGCTTCTTTGCCACCGGATCATCCGATTTTAGTATCTGCCTGTTACAAATCGCAGGAAGGATACCGGTTTGCGTCCGTAGCTCTTCGTCCGTTTCACGTAATCCTTGTAATACTGAACTACCTGAGCAAAGGACATGGTTGGATCGATTGCATACATCATCGATACACCTCCTTTTTTATTTTGGTGTGCGCCCTTCTCAATTATCTTATGTCATATGGGCTGATATGTTCGAAATGATTTTCTCATTTCTTGTATACATTATAACACCGTCTTTGGTAGTATTCAACAAAAATAACGTAAAATTTTTGTGCAAATCACATATTGCTTTTGTAAATATTGCTCATAAATAAATGTTCCCGCAACAATTCTTTCTGCGTCCTCTCTGCTGTCCAGAAAATATTATTGCCTGTGATTACAGCTTTTAGTGCAATTGGTTCCACACCCGCCTTTTTATATTCTGCCAGAAATACATCCACCTGATCCGAATTCATTTCCGAAAAAATCAGCATTTCTGCCGGAAATTCCGGACCGTCATATTTTTTTGCCTCTCTGGTAAATCCCTGTATCTGCGCCAGAGTGCCCAGTTTCTGGGAATAATCCTTGCGGGCAACATCTATGATACGGATGCCTAATGTCCTGCATACATTCTGAACCACTGCGTATTTATCCCGGTTTATACGAAAAAGTAATATTGTCTGTGCCATAATTTTCTCCCTGCTGATCCGCTGCCTTATCTGTGTCTGTTTTCATCAGACTCCAAACTCCCTGTAATCCTCCGGCAAAAAACGATGGTAAATGATATGGATTCCCTCATCCTTAAAACAATAATAATAGGGATCTTCCTCATCCTCCGCAAACCGGAACATCCAGTCGAATTCCCCATTTTCGATCTTCTGACATTCCACATGGGACGAATGTTTACAGAACAGTTCCCGGATCTCCTGCATGGTACAGCCATGCCTGCCAACCAGTTCCACCAGTTCCCGGATAAATTCATCCGGCTTTTCATGCTCATGGACATACACACTTCCCTGTTCCGGAATATAAAAACAGAAACGCTCTTTTTTTGCCGTCACACCTACATCCCCGAGTTTTTCCTGCCAGGTTTCCGGCAGATGCTGCAGGCGATGAAGCATTTGCTCTTCTCCCTCCTGCACGTCAAAAAAGTGATTCAGAGAGGACAGGGGATAGTATAACCGGATGGCTTCTTTTCGAAATCCCAGTTTTGCCTGTTCCTCTTTGATCGTGTCCGTCAGACTTTTTTCCAGCCGCTCGTATCCCATCCTGTCCTCCTGTATCCATAGTTGCATGATAAAATCTGCTTTACTGACCCTGCTGCAGAATCTGCCGTGTCTTGGGATCATCCGGCGGCAGATTACAGTGCAGGACATGAAATCCTCCGGTCTGTGACCCTTCAATCACATTGATTGCCCCATTGTAGAGTCTTGTCTTTCCAGTTCCAATCTCATGATTCGTAAGCCCTGCCAAAAGCACATTGATTGCCGCTCCATGGGATACCGCAGCCACTGCCTGATGCCCCGTTGCCGCAAGAAGCTCCATCGCACGCTCCATGCGTTTCTGCACATCGGCAAACGGCTCCATTCCTTCGACATGGTCGCCTGCTGCAAGTGCAAAATACTCTTTTTTATCTTTTACCAGTTGTCCGGAAAACGGACCAAGATCCCGCTCAATCAGCTCCTGCATCGGCTCTACACCGTCTCTGCTTAACCCGATCTGTGCAGCAATCTCCTCCCCTGTGCAGTGTGCACGTTTCAGTGGGCTTGTATACACAGCTTCTATCCCCAGTCCCTGCAACGTCTGCCCACAGCGTACTGCCTGTGCAATTCCTGCCGCATTCAGTTCTATATCTTCCCTTCCCTGAAAACGGTTGATATGATTCCAGTCCGTTTCTCCGTGCCTGATTAAATATATTTTCATTTTTTATGTTTACCAGCCTCAAAAAATTTCTTTGTCTCATATACAACCACACCATTTAAAGCAAACAGCGCAATCATATTCGGCAGTGCCATCAGACCATTGAAAATATCGGCAATCGTCCAGACAGCACTTACCGTCATATACGGTCCGATAAATACTGCCAGAATATAAATCCAGCGGAACACCATTACTTTTTTCATATTTCCACCGGTCAGATATTCCAGACATCTCTCACTGTAATAATCCCATCCAAGAATCGTTGTAAAGGCAAAAAATACCAGACACATCATCAGGACAAAAGAAGATACCACATGAGGGAACGGAAGTCCGTTCTGGAACGCATATGTAGTAACCTGAACGCCCTCGAGTCCATCCACCTGCCATGCTCCGGTCAGTACAATGGAAAGTCCGGTCAGTGTACAGATCACAATCGTGTCAATAAATGTACCTGTCATGCTGACAAGTCCCTGACGCACCGGCTCATGTGTCTGTGCTGCTGCCGCTGCGATCGGCGCACTACCAAGTCCTGCCTCGTTTGAGAAAATGCCCCTTGCAACACCGTTTTGCATGGCAACAAACATACTGCCTACCACACCACCGGTGACTGCACGCGGATGAAATGCGCCCTGCACAACCGTAACAACCGCTGCAGGGACTTTTGTAATATTACAGATAATTAAAATCAATGCAAATACAAAATATGCAACCGCCATAAACGGAACAACAATCTGGCTGACACTTGCTATACGCTTGATTCCTCCAATCAGCACGGCACCCACACAAAATGCAAGGATCAGGGAAGCGATTACAACCGTCCAGGAATAAGTTCCGATTCCCGGAATTGCCACGGTATGAACCTTATTCGGATCAAAAAAGTTCTGGATGGCACTGGCTATACCGTTCACCTGGCTGAATGTTCCGATTCCGAACAGACCTACACAGACTCCAAAAAAGGCAAAAATCTTTGCAAGCCATTTCCATTTCGACCCCATTCCCTGTTCAATATAGTAGAACGGGCCACCCAGACTGTGTCCGTCTTTGTCAACTACACGATATTTGATGGCAAGTAATCCTTCGGAAAATTTTGTTGCCATTCCGAAAAATGCCGCCACAATCATCCAGAACAATGCCCCCGGGCCGCCTGCACATACCGCAGTTGCCACACCGACAATGTTTCCCGTACCGATCGTTGCACTCAGTGCCGTACATAACGCCGCAAAACTGGAAATTTCTCCCTTGCCGCCCTCTTCATTTTTGATCATCCACTTGAGTGCCAGCGGAAGCCTGCGCATCTGCAGGACTCCCAGACGCACGGTCAGTAAGATCCCACCGCAGAGAATCAATACCATAAGCGGGACTCCCCAGACGAAGTTGTCCACGGTCTTTAAAAATGCATTGATTGTTGTCCACATAATTTTTCTCCTTATTTTCCTTTTTCAAAAGGCTTTTCCTGCGTACAAATGTGCTTTGTACGCGCACATTAAAAATTATACGCAAAACAGGAAACAAGTGCAAGAAAAAAATCATTTTTGTCGGTGAAAACATAAAATTCTGTTGCTATTTTAAATCAAAAAAAATATACTATAAGAAAAACAGATCAGATTTAAGGGGGAATTTTCCATGAAAACATTCATCGGCACAGGTGTGGGACAGCCGGAAGCTGCCGTGCATCAGGCAGTACAGGGACTTACATCCCCAAGTGCAATTCTTTTTATGGCTTCTTATGAACATTTCAAAGAAACTGCCTCACGCTTAAAAGAACTTTTTCCGGATACTCCGTGTATCGGAACGATCGGAACCAGACTCGTAAACGGACAGGTGAATGATTCCGGTCTTGCGGTTCTTGGATTTTTTTCTGATGTGAAGATCCGCTGTGGTATCATCACCGAAGCCAGCCGTTGTCCGGTTGCGGGCACAACGCAGCTTCTGAAGCAGATTGCAGAGATTTCTCCCGGCACAGACGATACGGTATGCGTGGAATATTGTACCGGCTCCGAAGAAAAGCTGGTAACCACGTTTACATCCTGTCTGGAAACAAAGGGCATCCATCTGGCAGGAGGCACCGTTTTCGGTGTCCCGGACGGCAAACCTCCGGTCGTTGCATATAACGGAGAATTATATGAAGATGCCTGCGTCTATGCACTGATCAAAAATACAACCGGAAAAATACGTGTATACAAAGAAAACATCTATGAAAAAACATCGGCTCAGAGTCACTTTGCCACAAAAGTCGATGTGTCCCGTAAAGCACTCATCGAACTTGACGGCAGACCCGCCGCAGACGTATACAGCGCAGAACTTGGCATTCCCCGTGATAAAATCGTTGACAACGTACTGGTCAATCCTATGGGACGTGCGGTGGGCAATCAGGTTTTTATCTCTTCCATGAACGGAATGGATACAGACGGCACACTGACCAACTACAAACGAATCAATAAAAACGACTGCATTTATTTCTTAAGCCTCGGTGACTACAAAGCAACAGAACAGCAGACACGCCAGCAGATCCAGCAGGACGCATCCCATATTTCCCTGGTTTTATCCATTGACTGTATCTACCGGTATCTGCTCTACGAAAAAGAGGGATATTTTTCTACATATGCAAAAGACATGGCCTCTCTCGGACCACACCTTGGCATTGTCGGCGGTGGCGAACAGTATAATAACCAGCATGTAAACCAGACGATGGTCTGCGTGGTATTTGAATAGGAGGAACCTTTTATGTTTGGAAAAAAGAAAACCACAGGAACCGCAACACCTGTTCCACAGGTTTCCAATAAAAAGAAAATAGAAGACTGTCTGACATCCATGTCTTTTCTCAGCCATTTTGTCATTGACAAAAAGGAATCTCTCGTTGAAGAAGAAATCAAGACCGTGCGTGAGATTGATAAAGTAAAAGACTCTTACACCGACGTGATTGAACACAATGCCTCGATCCGCGAAGCTGTTGATTCCCTGCAAAAAGAATTCGGGAAAATCGGAGAAATTTCCAGACAATTTACAGATGTAATCACCGGTGTGACCAGCGTATCCGATGATGCCATGCAGGATATCCGTGATCTGAAAGAAAGCTCTGCCAAAGTGGAAACGCAGTTCGCAGAGATTCATAAAATCTACGATGAATTTCAGGCCCGCTTTGATGAAATCCATGCAACCATGCAAAACATTGTCGGCATTGCAAACCAGACCAACCTGCTGGCATTAAATGCTTCCATCGAAGCGGCCCGTGCCGGTGAACACGGAAAAGGATTTGCCGTTGTTGCAGATGAAGTCACAAAACTTTCCATTGGCATCAAAGAACTGGTGGGTGATGTAAACAAAAGTATGGAAGGTTTGCAGACAAGCTCCGAAAATCTGACGCATTCTCTGCTGGATGTACAGGATGCACTGGATGCTTCCCGCACACAGATGGACACAACCGAAAATATCTTTTCCCATATCAATGATTCTGTGTCCGGCGTAGAAAATGTTCACCGCGGCATCAATGAGGTTGTGGAAAACTGCAGCGGACAGGTGGATCAGCTCCGGGAAGACATGGAAGCCCATGAAACCCGTTATGCCCAGGTTCAGTCCGATATTGACGGCTTAAAGAGCCTGATGACAGAAAAGGGATTTATCTATGAGGACATTTCCAATATGATGGAACAGGCTGATCCATTGATCGAAAATATCAAAACGGAATTAAACAAATAAATCTCATGATTCCCCATCTTCTGCCCAGAGCCGTGCGCACCGCACGGCTCTCTGCCATCCCCTGAGCAGCTTTTTGCGCTCCCCTGAGTCCATTACCGGTTCAAACCTTCGTCCCAGCTGCCAGTTTTCCCGGATTTCATCCCTGTCTTTCCAGTAACCTGCCGCAAGTCCTGCCAGATATGCCGCTCCGAGTGCTGTTGTCTCAATACATTCCGGTCGAAGTACTGCCGCATCAATGATATCTGCCTGAAACTGTACAAGCATGTTATTTGCACTGGCTCCTCCGTCCACACGCAGACCGTTCAGCGTCACGCCGGCATCCTCTTCCATGGCGTGAATGACATCTTTCGCCTGATAGGCAATAGACTCTAATGTCGCACGGATAAAATGTTCCTTTTTGCATCCCCGTGTCAGCCCGACAATCGTTCCGCGCGCATACGGATTCCAATACGGTGCCCCCATGCCGGCAAATGCAGGAACAATATAAACACCATTGGAATCCGGGACTCTCTTGGCATATTCCTCGGACTGTCCTGCGGTACGGATCATACGCATCCCGTCCCTCAGCCACTGGATGGCCGCCCCTGCCACAAAAACACTTCCCTCAAGTGCATATTCCACTTCCCCTGCAGTACCCGCAGCAATGGTCGTAAGCAGTCCATGTCTGGAAATGATCGGTTCCTTTCCGGTATGCATCAAAAGAAAACAACCGGTTCCATAGGTATTTTTTACATCCCCTTTTTCAAAACAGCACTGTCCGAACAATGCCGCCTGCTGGTCTCCTGCCACACCCATCACAGGAATTTTACCGCCAAAAACCTGCTCCTGTGTCTCTCCGAAGAAACCACTCGACGGCCGCACTTCCGGCAGCATTTCTTTGGGAATGCGAAACAGCTCTAATATCTCTTCCTCCCAGCAGCATCTGTGTATGTCAAACAACATGGTTCTTGCCGCATTCGTATAATCCGTGACATGCACCGCCCCTTTGGTCAGATTCCAGATCAGCCATGTATCCACCGTGCCAAACAAAAGTTCCCCTTTTTCTGCCGCCTCACGCGCGCCTTTCACATGATCAAGAATCCATGCGATCTTGCTTGCGGAAAAATAAGCATCCGGCACCAGACCTGTCCGCTTCTGCAACATCGGTCCATATCCTTTTTCTTTCAGTTCATCAATCTGTTCTGCCGTGCGCCGGCACTGCCAGACGATCGCATTGTATACGGGTTCCCCGGTCTTTTTATCCCAGACGATTGTGGTTTCGCGCTGGTTTGTGATGCCAATGGCACGGATATTTTTGGATGATGCCCCGATATTCGCCATTGCCTCTATGGCAACCGACATCTGGGAGGACCAGATTTCCCTCGGATTCTGCTCTACCCAGCCCGGCTGCGGGTAAATCTGTGTAAATTCTTTCTGTGCCATCGTGACGATTTTTCCTGCATGATCAAACAGGATACAGCGGGAACTTGTCGTTCCCTGATCCAGTGCCATAATATATTCTTTCATAATCTGTAATCCCCCATATGATTTTCCTGTAGCTTTTCTTTTTCCTATTTTACTGCATATTCCCATTTATCACCAGTTTATTTTCTCGTCAATTGTGGTTTTAACAACATATTTTCCATTTGCTTTCTGATAAATTACTTCTTGCTTACAAAATAAAATCAAAGGAGTATCTTATTATGGAACATAAAATGTTTTGCTATCAGTGTCAGGAAACCGCAAGATGCAGCGGCTGCACCCAGATGGGTGTCTGCGGCAAAAAGCCGGAAGTAGCAGCTATGCAGGATCTGCTCGTCTATGTGAGCAAGGGATTATCCGCGGTCACAACCCAGCTGCGCAAAGAAGGAACAAAGGTTTCAGAAGAAACCAACCACTTAATCACCTGGAATCTGTTTACCACCATCACAAATGCCAACTTCGACAATGAGGCGATCATCGCACGGATTCATAACACTCTGTCCGTGCGCCGCACACTCATTTTACAGGTAAAAGATACCTCAGGTCTGCCGGAAGCTGCTTTCTGGGATATAAAAACAAAAGATGGCTCTGACGCATCGGATGATGTGCTCTTTGCCAAGGCAAAAGAGGCAGGGGTTCTCTCCACAAAAGACGAGGACATCCGCAGTCTGCGTGAACTGATCACTTACGGATTAAAAGGTTTGTCCGCTTACTCCAAGCACGCCAATGTACTGCTTTCGGATGATCCGGAAATTGATGCCTTCCTGCAGCGGGCACTCGCTGCAACACTGGATGATTCCCTCACAGCCGATGACCTGGTCGCACTCACACTGGAAACCGGAAACTATGGTGTCAGAGGCATGGCGATGCTCGATACTGCAAATACCAGTGCCTATGGCAATCCTGAAATTACCAGAGTGAATATCGGTGTGGGAAAAAATCCGGGAATTCTTGTCTCCGGTCATGATTTAAAAGATCTGGAAATGCTTCTGGAACAGACACAGGGAACCGGTGTAGATGTGTATACACACTCAGAAATGCTTCCTGCCCACTACTACCCGGCATTCAAAAAATATCCGAACTTTGTCGGAAATTACGGAAATGCATGGTGGAAACAAAAAGAAGAATTTGAACGTTTCCACGGACCAATTCTGATGACGACCAACTGTATTGTTCCACCAAAGGACAGCTACAAAGACCGGCTGTACACCACCGGTGCTGCCGGCTATCCGGGATGCACACACATTGATGGCGAAATCGGTGCACAGAAGGATTTCTCGGCACTGATCGAACAGGCGAAACACTGTTCTGCTCCGGAAGAACTCGAGCACGGTGAAATCATTGGTGGCTTTGCCCACAATCAGGTACTTGCACTTGCCAGCCAGATTGTTGAGGCCGTCAACTCCGGCGCGATCAAAAAATTTGTCGTCATGGCAGGATGCGATGGACGGGCAAACTCCCGCAATTACTATACGGATTTTGCCAGAGCACTTCCAAAAGATGCGGTTATTTTGACTGCCGGCTGTGCCAAATACAAATATAATAAACTGAATCTCGGCGATATCAACGGAATACCGCGTGTCCTTGATGCCGGACAGTGTAACGATTCCTACTCTCTGGCTGTGATTGCCCTGAAACTGAAGGAAGTATTCGGTCTCGATGATATCAACGATCTGCCGATCGTCTACAACATTGCATGGTATGAGCAAAAAGCAGTGATTGTGCTGCTGGCACTGTTGGCACTGGGTGTAAAAAATATCCACCTGGGACCGACCCTTCCGGCATTTCTTTCCCCGAATGTGGCAAAGATCCTCACGGACACGTTTGGCATTGCCGGAATTGGTACCGTAGAAGATGATTTAAAACTGTTTTTTGGCAAATAATCCACAAAGTCTGTTTTTTGTCTGTTTTCCTTTGACAAACGGTATTTATGAGAGGTATGATTATTATACAATTTAACGATTTTGCATATTTGGCAGAAGGAGAACATTACATGAACGAAAAACAGTATTTACGAGCCAACAAGCGGGTATTTCTCGCTATCACCATTATCTTTGCCTATATCACGCTGACCATGCTTGCTGCACTGGCGGCCAGCCACGGGGACCACTTTGTCCGGATTATGATCCAGTGCCTGGTTTCGGTCGGTGTGATTATCATTTCCGCATTGGGCTATCTGACCCGAAAGAAAACGCACACCTGTGCCATCATCCTGACAACCGCCATGATGGTCGGTTATGCAGCTGTTGCTTTACTAAATACCACGGAAGGGACATGGGCTTACGCGCTTCCCCTCATTATTGCCGCCATGGTTTATCTGGATGAACGGCTTATGAAAATAATAAACAGCGTATTTCTGCTGGTAAATATCGTTCGTCTGATGCTCAGTTTTGCCCCACACGCATCTGCTGCACTGGCCAACAAGGTGCTGGCACTGTTTGTCCTGCTTCTTGTTGCATACGCTTCTATCAGTATTACACGGATGCTTGTGCTTTTCTTTGATGAAAACATGACGGAAATTACAGAAGCTGCGGATAAGCAGAAGAAAAACCACGATCAGATGCTTCTCGTTGCCGAAAATATTTCCCGGCATTTTGAAGAAGCAATGACTGTGCTTGACAGTTTGGAAAACAGTATTGAGGTCAGCCACAGTTCTATTCAGGAAATTGCAGACAGCACCGAAAGCACCGCTGAAGCCATCCAGAAACAGGCGGTTATGTGTTCCAATATTCAGGGCAACACCGATGCGGCAGAAGCCGGCATCCACCAGATGATTGAAGCCGCACATGAAACGGATGCTACTGTAAAATCCGGTGCACAGGTCGTCCTGGAATTAAAGGAACAGGCACAGAACGTGGAAGAAGCCAGCAATATCACGGTACAGGTCATCCAGAGCCTGACTTCAAAAGTCGAGGATGTCCAGAGCTTTGTCGGATCCATTATTGAAATTTCCAACCAGACAAATCTGCTTGCCTTAAATGCTTCCATTGAGGCTGCGCGTGCCGGGGAAGCCGGAAAAGGGTTTGCTGTGGTGGCCGATGAAATCCGCCAGCTTTCCGAACAGACAAAAAATGCCTCTGCCAACATTACAGAAATTATCGACAAATTAAACGATGACACAAAACGTGCCAACGAAAGTATCGAAAACTCAGTTGCTTCCGTAGAAAAGCAGAACGAACTGATTGAGAATACACGGGAGAAATTCGGCAATGTCGGTGAAACCGTTGAACGCCTGATGGAAGATATCCATACGGCAGAAGAAAATATCCAGAAAATCCTTGATGCCACCAATGTTATTTCCGATAATATTACCCACCTCTCTGCCACCGGTGAGGAAGTGGCTGCCTCTTCCACCGAAGGGCTGCGTATGGCAGATTCCACGGTGGACAATATGAAGGGCTGTAAAAAAGTTCTGGAGAATATTTACATGCTTGCAGAAGATATGAAAGATTCCGTAGAGCACAAAGAACTCGGATAACTCTGTCTGCCAAAAAGCCGGACGCTGTTTACACAACGTCCGGCTTTTTAATGTTTACAGAAAATACAAAAGTGACAGGCAAACGGCCATGCCAAGGAATGCCATCCGGTACAACAGCACATTCGCACACCGGATATCTTCCGGTTCCACCGGACGCAGGGCATCCCCTATCGTCGGTTTCTTTACAGTTTTTCCAAAATAACTGGCATCCCCTGCCAGCTGAATGCCAAGGCTTCCCGCACAGACACTCTCGGTCTGCGCAGAATTCGGGCTGGCATGTTTCCGGCTGTCCCTTCTCCAGATCTTCCATGCCCCGGTCCCGCTAAAACGCTTCCCTGGAAGGAAGCTTGCCACGATCATAAGCAGTGCCGCCACGCGGGACGGAATGAAATTTACCACATCATCCAATTTTGCCGCAAACCTTCCAAAATACAGGTTCTTTTCATTCTTATATCCCACCATGGAATCCATGGTATTCACTGCTTTATAGGCAAAGCCGAGCACCGGTCCACCGATTGCCAGATAAATCATCGGCGCAATCACACCGTCGGATGCATTTTCCGCAACGGTCTCAATTGCTGCCTTTGCCACACCTGTTTCATCCAGTTGTTCCGTATCACGCCCAACGATCATGGAGACTGCCTTTCGCGCTGCCGGCAGATCCTGCTTTTGCAGCTGCTCATATACCTTCATGCTTTCCACTTTCAGACACTTTGTAGCAAGAATCTGATAGGTCATAATGGCTTCCACAGCACAGCCAATCGCCGGATGCAGCCCGTATGCCCCCTCAAGGATAACGGCGGCCACACCGGTTGTCCATGCGATAACAACCACAACCATCGCAAACCCGCGCAGAAATTTTTTTGTGTCTGACAGTTCCTTTTTATTCAGTTTTTCCAGTGATGCGATCAGATTACCAATCAGACGGATCGGATGGGGCAGCCAGTGCGGATCGCCAAACAACAGATCCAGCACAAACCCAAGAAACATCGCAAAGAAATGATAACTCATACTTTTTCTTTTAACTCCATTTTATTCTCTTGTAAGGACAGGCGCAGATGATAGCCCTCGGCATTTTTTACCTGATACGAAAAATAATCACCGCCACAGTAGTGCGAAAGCAGCGCCATGATCGTACCCCCGTGAACCACAGCCGCCACCGGAAGCGGCTCCTGTATCATACAGTTGTCTTCCGTTTCCCGGCACTTTGGACACGCTCTGTATGCCAGCTGCTGCCGGATCTGTTCCATAACCAGCTCCATCCCATCCACACATCTTGCGATAAAAGCCTCCCGGCTCTCACCTCCCGGAAATGCCAACGTTCCACCACTGTCAATCCATGCCTGATAGCGCGGATCTCCATTCAGCTGTGCATAATTCTTTCCTTCAAATTCTCCAAAATCCATTTCACGCCATGGATCAATTTCGATCTGTGGAATTTGCGGAAATAAAATTTCTGCGGTCTGCCGGCAGCGAAGCATGGGACTTACAAATACATATGGCATATCCCCTGTCCTGCATACCTGTGCCCATTGGTCTTTTCTTTTCTCCAGCTGCTGTCTGCCGTCCTCCGAAAGCGGTTCATCCGTCTGTCTGCCAATATACCGGTGTTCTACATTTCCCAGCGTCATTCCATGCCGGATCAGATACAGTTCTATTTGATTCTCTGTCCAATTCCACATACAATCCGTTCCACCCTTTCTGCTTTTGCTGCAATTTCACAAAGCAGCCGTCCCAGCCGCTCACGATATTCCCGCTCGAACGAATCAAGCGGCACAATTCCATTGCCTACTTCATCGCAGATAATTACTGTATCCGGATGTTTTTCCAGATAAGCCATACTTTCTGCTTCCGGGGATAGAGACTTCGGGGCACTTTCCTGCAATTTCTTTCGAAACCATTCTTCAAAATTGTCCCAGATCCGTGCTTCCTCGATGCCCCGCACCTGTGTTACATATACTTTTTTCCCCTGAGCAGTGCCGCCAATGTATAATTCCATTAATGTACTCCCTATTGCTTGATATTTTATATTACCACGTTTCGACAAATTTATCTATTTATGCTATACTCCTTTTGTTGTCGCTCCCATTCTGGCAACAGAAGGGAGGTGTATTTTGTGGATTCTATCGTTTCATTCTTTGTTTCTGTCGTGGCAGGTATAGTCACCTATTATATCTGCAAATGGTTAGACAGTAAATATTAGCGACAATTAACCTGAATGGATGCTCGACCATACAAAATGAGAAGAACCCCCAGTAGCGGCAACTACTGGGGGTTCGTTTTTGGTGTACTTGTAAAAGTATCGCCTCATTCTTTGTTGATTGCATTATATCATACACAATCACCAATTTCAAGTATACCCCAATTCATCATCCTTTTTGCACCAATAGCGCGACTTTTTCAAATCAACACTGACACGGCTGCCGCCACCGCCATTGCCCCCTCACACAGCGTCAGAAAATATCCCGCCGTATCTCCGGTTATTCCGCCAAATTCCCTGTAACTGCGCCAGCGATAGTAACCGAACACTGCAAATGCCGCCGCCACCGCCAGAATTCCCGCCAGAAGCGAAAGCCAGAGCATAAACAGTACACACAACAACGTCTGTGCATAAAGTGCCCCTTTTACCCCGCGCTCATGTGCGGTACTCGCAAAATGATAGAGCATCCCATCCGTTTTTGCGGAACGGAAGGAGACCACGCTCAGGCCACTCAGGCAGCGTGACAGGAAAAATCCACAACAAAACACTTCCAGCGCACGGTAATCCACAATCTGGGAAAGAGCCGCCACATAAATCAACCCGAATTCCGCCAGCTTGATCACGGAAAAAGCTCCAATGTGGGAATCCTTTAAAATTTCCAGTTTTCGCTCTCTGGGCTGATACGAATGCAATGCATCCATGGTATCCATAAACCCATCCACATGGAAGCCCCCTGTGATAATAAGCGGGAGCGCAGCTGATATCAGAATAAATGCAAGCGTACTGATTCCCAATAACGCAGACAACCGAAACCATCCCCAGAGGATAGCACCGATCACTGCCCCGATCCACGGAAAAAAGCACATGCTGTAACGCATGTCTTCTTCTTTCCACACAAATTGTGGCATCGGAATTTTTGAATAGGTGGAAAACGCCACCGCGATTCCTCTAATGATGTGCATAACCTGCTTCCTTTCTCTCTTTTACCGGAACCGGAATACCTACAACGACTTCGGTCACCGTATCCGCCAACGCCGCCACTCCCGTATTGATGCGTCCGAGTGCACGGATATATGCCTGCGTTGTCGCATCATAGGAAATGCCATCCTCAAACACGTTATTACTGACGATCACCAACTCGTCCACTTTTGTGGAAAGGTTTTTGATTCCCTGCAATATGAGTCCGACAACCACATCTTCCGAAACGATGTCCGCACCGGAAAACATCTCATTTGCAACCAGATTGGACATACATTCCAGCAGGGCACAGCGAGGACGTTCCGTAACATTTTGCCCTGCGCAATCCGGTGGTTCCATGGCTTGCTGTGCTCTTTTCGAAAAATCTACTTCCCCGATATCCCGCGGCTGTTCAATCGTAACAAATCCTTTTCCCGCGCGAAGTCTCCGGTGTCTTGCAACTTTTTTTTCGCCCTCCGCATCGTACACCTGCATGGTTGCGATATAATATTTATTCGTTTTTCCATCCAGCAGATGCTCTGCGTAAGCCGATTTTCCGCTGCCGCTTCCACCCAAAACCAAAGTGATCATTCTGTTTCCCCATACCGCTCGTACTGCGCAATTTCCATCGTATCAAATGTTGTCTGATCCTCGTAGAGTGCCAGTGCCAGATCCAGAAGGGAAAACAGCATCACGGCTCCTGTGCCTTCCCCAAGCCCCAGTCCTGCATCAATAACCGGATGAAGTTTCAGTTCCTCCGCGATCCATTTTGCCGCGGGTTCCTTGCTCAGATGGCTCGGCAGAACAAATTCCCGCACCCCCGGCACGATCCGCTCCGCCACCAGTGCCGCGACCGATGAGATCAGCCCATCCAGAACGACCGGCACATGATACAGTGCTCCGCCGATGCATACACCTGCCATTCCCGCGATATCCAGACCACCGAATGCCGCCAGCATGGAAAGTGCATGCTCTGACCGGATCTCTTTTTCATATTTCTCCAGTGCCTGCGCAATGACCTGCTGCTTGCGCAACAGCCCCGCGTCGTTTAATCCGGCACCACGTCCAGTCACTTCTTCTGCTGTGCGTCCAGTCAGTGCCGCCACAAGCATGCTGCTCGTCGTCGTATTTCCGATTCCCATCTCTCCGGTACCGATCAGCTGATAGCCTTTGTCTTTGCACTCCCGGACCAGATCAATTCCCACAGACAATGCCTGCAACGCTTCTTCCTCTGTCATTGCAGGTTCCTGCAGAAAATCGCGCGTGCCCTGCATCACTTTGCAGTCGCGCACCCCCGGCAGCGTTTCTTTTGTGTTGATTCCAATATCGACCGGGATCACATCCACACCGGCGCGGCGCGCCATTTTGCCAACCGAGCTTGCCTGCTGCCCCATAAATCCTGCAACCACCGCGGTCACTTTCTGTCCGGACTGGCTGACTCCTTCTGCGACAATACCGTTGTCTGCGCACATGGTGAGGATCACTTTTTTTTCAATGGAAAGGCTGCTGCTTCCTGTGATTGCGCCGATCTGTGCAAACATTGTCTCAAACTGCCCCAGACCATCCAGCGGTTTGGCAATTTTGTCCCAGCTTGCTTTTACCTGCGCGTAGATCTGTGCGTCCGGTGGAATGATTTTAAGTTTCTCCATTTCTTTTCCTGTAATCAAATGTATTCTCCTGTCAATCAAACGGAAATCCGGCTCTCCTGCAAAATAGAGTATACATACTCCATATCCAGATGCTCCCGCAATCCCTGTGCGAGCTTGTCATACTGCTGTTCCTTAAATGCATGATAATCACCGCCAGCCTCCGGTTTCCATGACACCCTTTTTTTGTCGGCCAATGCCTGTACTATGCGCACGGCAATGTCTCCATCGTCAAAAATGCCGTGCACATAACTGCCGTATACGCCGGGTTCTTCGCTGCCTTTTTCCATGCGCTGCACCCCGTCGGTTCTGCCATCTGCCAGCTGTACCAGTGGTGTCTGATGTTCCCCGGTGGAAACCGTTGTCTTTCCCATATGAATCTCATAGCCGGAAAATTCCAATCCGGAAAGTGTGGAAAAAATACCGGTTACATTCTCAAATTTTCCACGTGTCTGCGTACGCATTTTTTCCGGCATCAGGGTCGTGTCGGTGTCGATCAGTTCCATACCACGCAGCGGTTCACGTAGCGAATTCTCATTCTCTACCCCATGTGGGTCCGAAATGGTACGCCCCAGCATCTGATAGCCACCGCAGATCCCCCAGACCGGGATATGCACCGCCAGCTTTTTGACCGCGGCTTCCAGACCGTTCTGCCGCATCCAGCGCAGATCACCCATCGTATTTTTGCTGCCCGGCAGAAAAATCATATCCGGCTGTCCCAGTTCCTGCACCGAAGAAACATAGCGCACGGACACACCCTCCAGCCGTTCAAACACGTTAAAATCCGTAAAATTGGAGATCCGCGGAAAACGGATCACTGCCAGATCTATCACGCCTACATCGTGGTTGTCCAACTGGCCGCTCAGACTGTCCTCATCCTCAATGGAAAGATGCATATATGGAACTACTCCGGCAACCTTCACACCGCCGCGTTCCTCCAGCATCTCCACTCCCGGATCAAGGATTGTCTTATCCCCGCGGAATTTATTAATAATCAGACCCTTCACACGGGCTTTTTCATCCTCTTCTAAAAGTATCAAAGTTCCCAAAAGCTGCGCAAACACGCCGCCACGGTCGATATCCCCCACCAGAAGCACCGGTGCATCGACCAGTTTTGCCAGCCCCATATTGACAATATCATCCGATTTCAGATTGATCTCTGCCGGGCTTCCCGCCCCTTCCATCACAATAATGTCTGCCTGCTTTTCCAACTCCGAAAAAGCCTCGCAGATCGTCGGAACCAGCTTTTTCTTATACGCAAAATAATCCCGCGCCCGCATATTTCCGAGCACCTCACCCTTTACGATCACCTGTGATCCGACATCATTGGTCGGTTTCAACAGGATGGGATTCATAAGCACGGAAGGCTTCACACCCGCCGCTTCCGCCTGCATGACCTGCGCGCGCCCCATCTCCAGACCGTCTTCGGTGATGTAGGAGTTGAGTGCCATATTCTGTGATTTAAACGGTGCCACGCGATAGCCATCCTGCGCAAAAATACGGCAAAGTCCTGCAACGATCAGGCTTTTTCCGGCATTTGACATCGTGCCCTGCACCATGATTACTTTTGCCATGTTTGTTTCCTTCCTGCTAACCAGCAATCACAACCCTGCAATCCTTCTTGAAGCATGCAATTCCATATTTGATAAAATTACGCATTCCGTCCTGCTTCAGCTTATCGACATATGATTTTTCTTCCATCTGTTTCAAAGCTTCGGCACATGCAGCATCCAGATCTCCATTCCCGGCATATTTCAGTTCTATCACAATTCCTGTTCTGTTGTTCGGCACCTCAACAAGAATATCACTGTAGCCGGTTCCTGACTCTGCATTTGACTTTATAAGCCAGTTTGCTTTATATCCCAAAAGCCCAAGTAAAATGCCATGGTAAAAATTTTCTTTCTTTTCCTTTGCAACTGCTGTATCACGTATGCTTATGGTATTCCAAAGATATTCTCCAAAGAGCTGCTCTATTTTTTCTGTATTTTTTTCTAAAAATGCATTGCAGAATTCTTCCAGTCTCTTACCGTCATTCGCGGACGTATCCCGGAACCATTCCCTGATTTTCTTGATAAAAAGATTTTTTATCTCTTTATTTGGAATTGCCAAACGTATCTTTCCATCCGCTGTACGCCCCTGTTTTGTCAGATATCCGGTCGTAAAAAGTACGCTCCACAGATTTCCAATGTTTTTATCAAGCTCATCATACGTAAGTTCCTGTGAAAGTTCCTTTTCAATACACTCTCCCGCGATCAGACGCTCAATTTCATCCTTGGTCTGCACATCCGCCTTATCGATCAATCTGCGGACGATCGCATTTCCACTCGAATTAGACCAGTAATCCTGTGGTTCAACCGTTTGATCATAGTTAAGTTCATCCACATAATTTATGACATCCCATGGACAGTACACATCCGCATTTCCAAAGTGATAGCCATCATACCATTCCTTTGTTTCCGGAAAATGTGAAGCCAGACCATACGACGCAAGGAGGTTTTTTACCTCATCATCTGTGAATCCAAACTGTTCATCAAATCTGGAATCCATAATAGAAAGTACCTTAAAATTATTCAATCCTGTAAATATACTTTCCTTCGATACTCGCAGACATCCCGTCAGAAATGCAAACTGTAAATAATCATTCGTCTTTAATGCCTGACCAAAAAGACCTCTGATCAGAGAAACCATTTCACGATAATATCCATTCTGATATGCTTTATCCAGAGGAACATCATACTCATCTATGATAATTACTACCTTTTTCCCGTGATGCTTATATAAAAGCTGTGACAGTTTACGGATGCTGTCTTCTATATTCTCATCCGTACCTGTAAGCATTTTAGCGAAATATGCCTTATCCTCGTCCGTAAGTGCATCACTTGTTTTGAGATAATAATGCCGGTCCATTTCATTGGCAAGAATCGTGCCGAGCATCCTCTTCGCATCCGCAAATGTCAGCCCCTCCACCCCTTTGAGCGTGAGAAATATCACTGGATACTTTCCCATGTACGCATCGCATAGTTCTTTATTCTTTGCAATATATAAGCCTTCAAACAGTGAAACATCTGCACCGATTTCAAAAAAACTTTTCAGCATGCTCATATTCAATGTCTTGCCAAAACGTCGCGGACGGGTGAACAGCGTTACCTCCCCCCAATTCATCAGAATCTGTTCTATAAGATTTGTCTTGTCAATATAATAAAATCCGTTCCTGCGTATTTTTTCAAAACTGTCAATTCCTACCGGTAATTTCAAAGTATTTACCATATGAGCCTCCAACAAACAGATCATTTTGTCATATTTACATATAGTATAACTGATTGACAAGGTAATTACAATTTCCTTTCATTAAACGGTCACCGAAATACACTGTCATGATTTACTCTCCATTCCAAAAACATTTTCTTGAAAAGATCCCCATGTTCCGTTAAGATGATATTGTAACGAAAAACAATATATCAGGGAGGTAGTTATGAACTATACTATTGAAGGGGCACCATTGCCTGTCGTAATCTGCAACTTAGAGGGTGGCGAAACCATGCTCACGGAGAAGGGCGCAATGTCGTGGATGTCCCCAAATATGAAAATGGAAACCACAACAGGCGGTGGAATCGGAAAAATGTTCGGTCGTGCTTTTTCCGGTGAAAGCATGTTTATCAACCGCTATACCGCGCAGGGCGGCACCGGACTGATCGCATTTGCATCCAGCTTTCCCGGAGATATCCGTGCATTTGAAATCGCACCGGGGCAGGAGATTATCGCCCAGAAAAGTGCCTTTCTCGCATCAACTGCAGGCGTGGAAATGTCTGTTTTTTTCCAAAAACGCATTGCCGGCGGTCTCTTCGGCGGAGAAGGATTTATCATGCAGCGTCTGTCCGGAAACGGCACCGTCTTTCTCGAATTTGACGGACACATCAAAGAATACGAGCTTGCACCGGGACAGCAGATTGTCGTTGATACCGGATATCTCGCGGCAATGACCGCCGGATGTTCCATCAATATCCAGACTGTACCGGGTGTCAAAAATATGCTCTTTGGCGGGGAAGGCATCTTTAATACCGTCATCACCGGACCGGGACGCGTATGGCTACAGAGTATGCCGGTCGCACAGCTTGCCGGAGCGATCAGCCCGTTTATTCCAAATAAAAATTAATCATTTTCGAAAAAATCCCGGAGCCATTTCCCATGCTCCGGGATTTCATTTTATATCATTTTTCAAATTTTCCGAATCTCAAAACTGTTTTTTCCACGGGTTTTTACCTCATATAATACACTGTCTGCTTCCTTAAACAGTTTTTCATAAGGAACTTTCTCCGTCATATACACAGCACCCAGACTGATGGACAGCGGCACTGAACACCCACCATATGTAAATGTCTGACACATGCTTCTGACCAGTTTATCCAGCTGTGCCTGAACACCCTCCTGATCACGGTTTTGTATACAGAGTACAAACTCATCTCCGCCAAACCGCGCCATAAGGACATGTGTTCCAAGCACCAGACGCATCGTATCCGCTAAAAGTTTTAACGCCTCATCTCCTCCGGCGTGTCCAAGCGTATCATTGACAGACTTAAAGTTATCAATATCCATGATTGCAAACAGAAGCGGCAGTTCTTTCCTGTCGTAAATGCTCCCGGCACCGATCCCGGAACAAATAAAACATCCGGATAATCCCTATCCTGAATCTGTTTTGACACCTCATTGTCATAATCCGAGTACGACTGATATTTCACCTCAATACCAGGATATTTCTTATTAAACCCATCCAGGTACTGTTGCATATCCTGCTGGGAGATATTGGATGCTACCGAAATTGTTCCCCTGATTTCCTTTTTCTGTGCAGCATGTGCCACACTTCCAAAGTCTGCCGGAAACTGTAACAGCACAAGCAGCGTCAAAAGTACCGCCACCACACGCTTTTTCTTCCACTTTTTCATCTTTCTCATCCTTCTTTTGCAGCCTTACCGCGCTTCATATGCTCTGGATACACGCTTATACTCTGCCGGTTCCGTAATCTGTTCCACAACGATATCTCCGTCTTCCGCATCACGGTATCGATACAGATACACACCTTCCTGAATCTCATCCTCCTGAATGAGAGACACTGCCATATAGTGCTTCTCTTCAACGGTAAAGGTATCCATGATGGCAAACTCTTTTTCCGTCCCGTCCGAAACCGGAATACGGATTACTTCATACTCTTCCATAATATCTCTCCTTTATCGTGGTACTTTCGTAAACAGTGCAAAGGCATTTTCCCGTGTGGTCTGTTCGACCTCTTCCGGGGAAATGCCTTTAATTTCTGCAATTTTAGCAATCACATATGGGATATTCCGCGAATCATTGCGCGTTCCCCTGTGTGGTTCCGGCGCCATATACGGGCAGTCGGTTTCGAGCACGATGCTTGAAAGAGGAATCGTTTCCACTGTCTTTACCAGCTTTTTGGCATTTTTAAAAGTCACAACACCGCCTACACCGATGAAATATCCCATCTTTACATATTTCTGTGCCATCTCCGGCGAATAGGAATAACAGTGGATCACTCCCTTTATGCCATCCTCATATGCCTTTTCCATGATCTGCATGGTATCTTCAGCTGCATCTCTGGAATGAATAATCACCGGAAGATCTGCCTGTTGAGCCAGTGCAAGCTGCCGTACAAACCAATACCTCTGCTTCGCCTGTATCTCCGGTTCCTTATCCCAGTAATAATCCAGTCCGATCTCTCCCACCGCAACTGTCTTTTGCAGCGTTGTCTGCTGTCTGAGCCATGCATACGTGTCCTCATTTAAATCATCCACGTCACTGGGATGTACGCCCACCGCAGCATAAAGAAAAGGGTATTCCTGCGCCAGAGAAAGTGTTGTCTTTGTCGTCGCAATGGAAGACCCTGCATTAATCACCGGCGAAATGCCGCGCTGCGGTAATTCCGCAAGCAGCATCTCCCGGTCCGTATCAAATTTTGCATCATCGTAATGTGCATGTGTCTCAAAAATCATAAGAAGTGCCTTTCTATCAGATCAAGTTCCTCCATGATGATACAGTTTGGAAGTGTATCCGAAGCCACCATGCCCCGCACCTGGGCATAATCCATCCAGCGCACACTCTCTATTTCTTCGGTCTGCAGTTCAAATTCCTCTGCTTCCCGATCCAGCCAGAGCAGATAGACATTTGAAATCTGGTGATCATGAAATGGCTGTCTGTGAAATTCGCTGTCAACATCCTTATGCACCTGTCCGCAATAAATCAGATCCGACTCCTGCACTGTCACATTTAATTCTTCTTTCAACTCCCGAATTGCTGAAGGAATGTAATCATCCCCTGCCGGTATATGTCCGGCACTGGAAATATCATAGCATCCCGGAAATGAATCTTTCTGCATACATCTCTTCTGCAGCAAAAGCTGAATCCGTCCGTTCCTGTTGCGGGCAATCCAGACATGGGATGTGCGGTGCCGTACCCCTTCCCGGTGGGCCTCCGCGCGTTCTACGGTTTCACCGGTTGGTGCTCCGGTTTCATCTACAACATCAAGGATTTCCATAATTTATGCCTCCTATTTTTATGCCTCCGACCTTGTTTAACAGATCTCTGCACCGCTTGGCATTGATTTCTCCGGTGTCATCAGAGAAAGTGTGCCGTTTTCGTCCTCTGCACACAGCAACATGCCCTCGGACAATACTCCGGCAAGTTTTGCCGGCTTTAAGTTCACAAGAACCATAACCTTCTTGCCGACCATCTCTTCCGGTGTGTAATCTTTACGGATACCGGATACAATCTGCTTTACGGTGTTTCCGATTTTTACCTGAGAGCAAAGCAGCTTCTTTGACTTTGCAACTGCCTCACAGGAGAGAACCTCTCCCACCTGGAACTGCATCTTCGTAAAATCATCAAATGTGATCTCTTCCTTCGGATCCATATCAATCACTGCTTCATCTGCTGTCTCTCCGCCATTTAATGCTTTCTGCTCTTTTTCGTACTCTTCCTTCTGCTTTGCCTGAATGGCATCCACTTTTGGCTGGATCTCTTTTGCGTCAATTCTTGCAAAAAGGATCTCCGGAGCATCGGTTACTTTTGTTCCATCCGGATACAGACCAAACTGATTGAGCTCATCAAAATCACGCAATGATGTCGATAACTGTGCCACAATTTTTTCTGCAGTTTCCGGAAGGAACGGGTGCAGAAGACTTGCGCCGATCGTGATGGACTCGGTCAGATTGTAAAGAACCTCTGCCAGACGGTCTTTCTGTGCCTCGTCTTTTGCCAGTACCCACGGGGTTGTCTCATCAATATATTTATTGCAACGGCGGAACAGTGCAAATACTTCGGAAATTGCATCTGCCACACGAAGTTTTGCCATCTTCCCGGCAATACGGTCGCGGGTTTCTGTCACAACAGCTTTCAGATCCGCATCCACTTCACCGGTGACTCCTGTGGATGTGACCACACCGCCAAAATATTTATTGCTCATGGAAACGGTACGGTTTACCAGATTTCCAAGAATATTTGCCAGATCAGAGTTGAAACGCTCAATGACCAGATCCCAGGTAATCACGCCATCATTCTCAAACGGCATCTCATGCAATACAAAATAGCGGGTAGCATCTACGCCAAACAGTTCTACCATGTCATCCGCATAGATTACATTTCCCTTGGATTTGCTCATCTTATCCCCGCCCTGAAGCAGCCACGGGTGTCCAAATACCTGCTTTGGCAGTGGCAGATCCAGTGCCATCAGAAAGATTGGCCAGTAAATGGTATGGAAACGGACAATATCTTTTCCGATCAGATGCAGATCAGCCGGCCATAGCTTCTTAAACTGGTCTGTGGAACCGTCCGGATCATATCCAATCTTTGTGATATAGTTTGTCAGTGCATCCAGCCAGACATATACGACATGTTTCGGATCAAAATCTACCGGAATTCCCCAGCTGAAACTGGTACGTGATACGCACAGATCCTGCAGTCCCGGAAGCAGGAAGTTATTCATCATCTCATTCTTACGGGAAACCGGCTGAATGAAGTCCGGATGGGTATTGATATAATCAATGAGCCGGTCTGCATATTTACTCATCTTAAAGAAATAAGCTTCTTCTTTGGCAGGCTGCACTTCCCGTCCACAGTCCGGACATTTGCCGTCTACAAGCTGGGATTCTGTCCAGAAAGACTCACAAGGTGTACAATACATTCCCTCATAAGATCCCTTATAAATATCACCCTGATCATAAAGCTTTTTAAAAATCTTCTTTACACATTTCTCATGATCCTCATCCGTGGTACGGACAAAGTTATCATAAGAAGAATTCACAAGATCCCAGATCCGCTTTACCTCACCGGAAACCTGATCTACAAATTCTTTCGGTGAAATATCTGCTGCCTCTGCTTTTTCCTGAATCTTTTGTCCGTGTTCATCAGTTCCGGTCTGAAAATAGACATCATAGCCTTCGGCTCTCTTATAACGCGCAATTGCATCCGCAAGAATAATCTCGTACGTGTTTCCGATATGCGGCTTACCTGAAGTATAGGCAATCGCGGTTGTCATATAAAACTTCCCTTTATTTTCTGCCATGTTTTTGGCCTCCTTATCTCACATTCGCTCTCCCCATTTTACCGAATTCCACGCCATTTGTAAAGTATCCCCCATTCGTCCGTTTTTCTGTTTATTCAAGAATATTTTCTTATATGCCAAGAATTTCTTGCTGACCTGTTTTTCCGTAGACTAATATGCTTTTATCCAGTTTTTTCCAGTACAAAACTGCCAAAGATAAATGAGAAGGAGCACCAACATGAAAAATATACAAATCGGGGCAGCCTTAAAGACGATGCGAAAAAATCGTGGCTGGACGATCCATGACGTAGTTGTACAGCTGAATGACCTGTACAATATCGCAGTCGCCGAAAAAACCGTGTATGGATGGGAAAGCGATCAGGCCTATCCTCGCACGGAAACACTGCTGCTGCTCTGTGAACTGTATCAGAGTGACACATTCACCGGAAATCTCCTGCACATCCCTGCAGACAAATCCTTCCCGATCACTGCAGATGAACGGCATGTCATCGAAATGTATCGCCGGCATCCGGAACTACAAAGTGCTGTAAAACGCGTGCTTGATGTTCCCGTCAAAAAACCTTCTGCAAATTAAAGTCCTGATATCCTGTCCCCTGTAAAAACTATTTTCCAAAATTCATCCTGTCACAGAAGTTTCTATCTCATGCAGATATAAATCACATAAGCCACATATAAAACCAGCATCACAATACCTTCTTTTCTGCTGATTTTTTCTTTTGTCCATGCAAACCCCCAGATCAACAGGCTCAAAACAATCAAAATAATAATATCTATGATGTTTTCCATCAAAAACGGCATCGGACTGATAACTCCCGCCAGACCAAGTACAAACAGAATATTAAAAATATTAGAGCCTATGGCATTTCCAAGTGCCATATCCACTTCATTTTTGCGGGCTGCAACAACAGATGTCACAAGTTCCGGAAGCGAGGTTCCAATAGAAACAATGGTCAGTCCTACCAGCGTCTGGCTCATTCCAATTTTCAATGCAATATTGCTGGCACTGTCTACAACGACATCCCCGCCAATCACAATACCAGCTACACCAACCACAAGGAACAACAGGCTTTTCGGCATCGACATTACTTTCTGTGCCTCTGTCGCTTCAATTTCTTCGCTTTGCAGATGTCCGCCTTCTTTTCCTGCTTTCAGAGCCATACGAATCATGGTTCCGATAAATATTGCAAAAAATACCAGAAAGACTGCACTGTCAAAACGTCCCTGCTTCATTCCCACACCACCGAGTACCAGAAGCAGCAATGCCGCGAACACGGAATATGGGAAATCGCGCTTTAATGTAGATTTCTGTACAGCAACCGGGGTCATTATGGCACAGAACCCGATAACTACCATCATATTAAAAATATTAGATCCGACCACATTGCTGATTGCCAGCGTATTCTTATGCTGGATTGCTGCAACAACAGAAACCGCAGTCTCCGGAAGTGAGGTTCCCATGGCAACAATCGTCAGGCCAATAATGATGGCCGGAACATGAAACCGTTTTGCAATACTGGAACTTCCCTCCACAAAAACATCTGCCCCTTTGACCAGGAAGAAAAATCCTGCGATCAAAAAAACAATTGCCAGCGGCATGGAACATGTTGAAATAAATTCTGTCATATCTTTTCCCTCTTTCTGTAAAATAATGTGTTAAAAGGCAATCATGCCCAGGTGCTCCAATAGTATTTTCAAGCCAATAAGTATGAGGATTACACCACCTGCAATCTCTGCTTTTCTTTTGTAGCGGGTGCCGAAGAAATTACCGACAACCACTCCGATGACCGATAATACAAATGTCGTGCATCCGATAATCAGACAGGCTTCCATGATGGATACATTTAAAAAGGCAAATGTAATACCGACTGCAAGTGCATCGATACTGGTTGCAACTGCAAGAAGCAGCATCTCTTTGTGATCCAGTGGCAGATCTTTTGCTCCAATTTCCTGCACGTCTTTATCACGAACCGCTTCAATCACCATCTTTCCACCGATAAACAGCAACAGGAAAAAGGCGATCCAGTGATCAACCGAAGTAATGTATTTCTGAAAGCGGATTCCCAGCGCCCAGCCGAGAAACGGCATCAGTGCCTGAAATCCTCCGAAATACAATCCAATCAGAAACGCATGTTTTTTGTTGATTTTTTCCATACCAAGACCCTTGCAGACGGATACCGCAAATGCATCCATCGAGAGTCCGACACCAATCAGAAATAACTCGATTACCATTCTTATGTTCTCCTTTTGTGAGGGGATTCATACCTTGCGCTTCTGTCCTTATATATCAAAAAGAGACCCAATGTACACCAACGAAAACCGCGACTGCAGCCACGTTTTTCCGGTGCACATGAGTCTCATTCTTTAAGGCTTGCCAGGTCCAAATGACCGGTATGTTGACAAGTCACACAATGTGCGAACTACTCCCTCACATACTTTTGTCTATGAATTAGGTAAACTATAACAAACGGTCTTTGAGTTAGTCAATACGAACTTCTTATTTACTGATGACTTTTGCAAACTTCTTCTTACCACGCTTTACGACCTTTCCTTCTCCGGCAAACTCATCGAGCGTGTAACTGGTACTGATGTCTGTAACTTTCTCACCATCCACAGAGACGCCACCCTGCTGTACGGCACGACGTGCATCGGAACGACTCTCACACAGAGAAGCCTTTACGAGAACTGCCATGATATCGAGCTTGTCATTGTACAGATCATCTGCAGTCACTTCAACCGTCGGCATATGTGCAGAAACCCCGCCGCCTGCAAACAGTGCATGGGATGCCTCTTTGGCTTTCTTAGCCTCTTCCTCGCCGTGTACCAGTTTGGTCAGCTCATAAGCGAGAATCTCTTTTGCTTCATTCAGCTTGGCACCTTCCCATTTGTCCATCTCATCGATCTGCTCCAATGGCAGGAAGGTCAGCATGCGGATGCACTTTAACACATCGGAATCTGCCACATTTCTCCAGTACTGGAAGAAGTCAAACGGAGAAGTCTTGTTCGGATCAAGCCATACGGCACCGGACTGTGTTTTTCCCATCTTCTTTCCCTCAGAGTTTAAAAGCAGATTGATCGTCATGGCATAAGCATCTTTTCCAAGCTTCCGGCGGATCAGTTCCGTACCACCGAGCATGTTACTCCACTGGTCATCTCCACCGAATTCCATGTTACATCCATATTTCTGGTACAGAGTGTAGAAATCGTAGCTCTGCATAATCATGTAATTAAACTCTAAGAAACTTAATCCTTTTTCCATTCTCTGCTTATAGCATTCAGCTGTCAGCATGCGGTTAACGGAAAAATGGGCACCGACATCACGCAGTACATCGATGTAGTTTAAGTCCATCAGCCAATCGGCATTGTTTACCAGCATTGCCTTTCCCTCTCCGAAATCGATGAAGCGGCTCATCTGCTTTTTGAAGCAGTCTACGTTGTGCTGAATGGTTTCTGGTGTCATCATCTGCCGCATATCGGTACGACCGGATGGATCACCGATCATGGCTGTACCACCACCAATCAGCGCAATCGGCTTATTTCCGGCCATCTGCAGACGTTTCATCAGACACAGCGCCATGAAATGTCCCACATGCAGACTGTCAGCTGTCGGGTCAAAACCGATATAAAATACCGCTTTTCCATTGTTGATCAGTTCCTTAATCTCCTCTTCATCGGTAACCTGCGCGATCAGGCCACGGGCAACCAGTTCGTCGTAAAGTGTCATTTTTGTTCCTCCTGAAAATACATATTTCTTTTATTTTATAAAAAAACCCCCTCGTCCTGACTATAAGGACGAGGGGGGATCTCTCGTGTTACCACCTTAATTCGCATGCTGTTCACACAGCCTGCCTCCATGAGTGCAACTACACTCCAGTGCAGTTAACGGGCACTACTCCGTTACAGCCTACTTGAAATACGTTCGGTGTAAAGCTCAGGGATGTATTCCCTGCGGTAAGGGGGGACCCAGCCTGCTGGGGGGATTCCTTATCGCCCGGTTTATGGTTTTTCCATAAATCCTCGGCAGGGGGACCCAGCTTGCTGGGGGGATTCC
>OGDF01000117.1_pt1 | contig 115153 bp, 104 predicted proteins | sample 1570141 | NCBI WGS metagenome assembly OGDF01 (sample SAMEA4370581, study PRJEB24528) | human gut metagenome | reverse complement strand
ACAAGAACGAGATAGGACGAAGCGAGATACAGATTATATATAAGGTAGACAAAGAAACAAGGGCATTTCGTTTCGGTTTTGAAGTTCTGAGTACGAAGCTAGACTATCACGAGCATTGGCGCACAATCGTGGAGGATATTGAGCGAGAATACCGCATGTTGTCGTTGGACTATATGCGACGCACGTTTCATGGTTTCTCACCCGACCAAAATGGCGAGCATCCCGACATCGTCTGGTGGAGCGTGTTTGAGGGAGAACAACAGAAATTCATAAAAGCTTGTAAAAGCATCATTGACCGACCTCGCCACAGACTTCACGGTGAGGAGGTATATCTGAGAGCGGACAAACTGAAGCAAACTCCCCATTACATAGAGAACAAATTAGTAGAACATCGCAAGGAGCCAGCCTACCTCTATCGTGTGGAACAACATATATTATCGAACGACACGCAAGAGAACCGCTTCTTGAAGTTTGCTCTTCATCAGATAAGCAAACGGTATGAGGATCTGCGCCAACGCATTGAGGCGGTAAAGACTGCTTCAGATACGATGAAGTCTGCCATGCTTGCAACCTCGGAAACATTGAAACGGCTGCAACATCATCCCTTCTTCAGAACAATAGGAAGGTTCAAGGGAATAAGCCAAGAGAGCATGGTGCTGCAAAAGGCAACGGGCTACAGCCAAGTGTACCGTACATGGAACTTGCTCAGAAGAGCCTATTCGCTGAATGACGGCTTGTATCGCTTGCAGACGAAGGATATAGCAACGCTCTATGAGATATGGTGTTTCATAGAGGTGAGCCATATTGTAAAGGCACAATTGCATCTTGACGATGAAGACGTAGAACATCGCAACCGTATGGAAATAAACGGCATCTTCTCTTGGGAGCTTGGCAAAGGCGAACACTCACGCATATTGTTCCGCAAGGATGGCGTGGAGTTGGCAGAATTGGTATATAACCCAAAGAACGCTGACAAGGAAAACGACAATGTGGGCATGAAAGACTTGGTTGTGCCTACAGTGCCGCAGAAACCAGACATCGTGTTGCAGCTAACTAAGAACGACTTGCAGCAAGGTATGAAGATGACCTATCTCTTTGATGCGAAATATCGCATAGACGGCAAGGACAAGGGAGTTGATGTACCGCCGGAGGATGCCATCAATCAGATGCACCGCTATCGTGATGCCATATACTACAAGGACTATGACGCCAATGCGTTGAAAAAAGAGGTCATTGGCGGTTACATTCTATTCCCTGGTGACGGTGAGCCAAATGATGTGGCTGTGTCGAAGTTCTATAAAACCATCAAGGAAGTCAATATCGGTGCTTTCCCTCTTCGTCCTAAGGATGTAGAGAACAGAAAACTTTTGGAGAATTTCATTGATGAACTTATACATACCAAATCATACGAGACCATTGCTCATGTCATACCGCAAAAGGGTGCGTATGTAGAGGTAGGCAATCGTGTACTTATTGGATTGGTGAAAGAAGACAACAGGCTGTTTCAAGCATTTATGGACAGAACTGCAACCTTGTATTATTCAGGAAAACAGTTTCCAACAACCATCGCCTTGCAAGATCTTCACTTCTTCATGCCATACATCAAAGGAAAAGGAATACGTGATGTGTATGAGATTGTCAAGGTGCGGACTATCACAGGCAAAGAGGCTAAACAAACGGATGAAGACGATGCCGACAGCAAGGCTCTCCGTTTGGCTTTCGAACTTCGGCATGTCCGCAAGCAATATGCAGATTTTCATTCTGTTAATGCAAATAAGTGGATAGGATACACATTTATTGATACGACTTTCGACAAGTTGAATGAATGTGTGGTGATTGATAAAATACAAATGAGCAAATAATATGATATTATCAGACAATACATTAAAAGAGTTGAGAGATATTATTAATGAAAAGACTACTTATAGAAGTGGTCCTTCATTGGTCAGTCTATTCAATAAATATGGCTTCCATGACACATATGGGTATGGTGGTGGTTTCCCTTCTCGTTGGGTATATACAGACGATAAACTAAAAAAAGTCAATGGCACTCCAGAATTAGATAAAATTATCAAGGATGTTTTCTCGCCATCAAATTTCATAGGAAGATATAAAGATCTTGGTGAAATTATTAGAGAATTTAATCAATATCTTGCATTTGATGGATGGAAGATTTTGATAGTAGGAAAGAACATCGAAATACATCATGCAGATGAAAATAGCATTGTAGAAGAGATTAAAACTCAATGTAGTACTAATAGTTCTACTACAAAAGAGGCAGACTTCTTGAGTGTCGAATATTCTGATGTTTTCGCTGATAATCTCCCTATAACAGAGCAAGTAAAGCCAATTATAACAGCTCGTATGAAGGAGATGAAATTATGTTTTGAAATAAAAGCATACCTATCAACTGTTATCATATGCGGTAGTTTGTTAGAAGGCATCCTTTTAGGAGTAGCTTCCAATTTTCCAAAGGAGTTTAATAGTTCTAATTCCGCCCCTAAAAAAGATGGAAAGGTATTAGAATTTTACAATTGGACTTTATCGCAATTTATAGATGTAGCCTTCAGCATAGGATTTTTGCATGAAGATGTTAAAGAATTTAGTCATGTTCTTAGGGATTTTAGAAATTATATTCATCCATATCAACAGATGAGTACAGGTTTTTATCCTGATGAGCATACAGCTAAAATTTGTATGCAAGTATTAAAAGCTGCGATATTTCAAATAAAGGAAAAAATAATAAAGTTACAATGATAAAAATGAATGCGCATACAAAAGTAAATTCAATGGAGGGGATGGCACCGCTAGTGCTTTTCTTATCATCATACATGCCGTTATTCTTATTAATAGCAATCCGACAAACTATGTCTAACACCGAATTTCTGAATTGGGGAGGATTTAATTTGGATTCTGTCAAAAACTCAGTTGAACATTTTGGTATGGCAATAATTTGTGTTTCGCTTACTATATTTGGCCTCTGGGGTACTTATGTGACGTTCAAGAATATTAATGAAAAAATTGAAAATGGAAATTTCGTGAAGATAACAGAAATATCCAGCATGAATGATGAACCTTTGGCTTATGTGGCAACGTACATTATTCCTATTATATTTAACGACTATTCAAATCTTGCTGATAACGTAACGATAGTTTGCATATTTTATGTCGTATATAGATTGTATATTCGATCTAAATTGATATTAGTAAATCCCATTTTGAGTATGAAATATTCCATCTTTAACATTAAGTTCAATGATGGCGCAGTATCTCGCCAAGGAATTCTTATATCAAAAGACAAATTCATTGAAGAGGAGGATATGGCAAAAATCTACAATGTAGGTTTCCAACTTTATTATGGTTATAAAAAATAAAATATGACATTAGAAAATATATTAGAACTCGTAAAAGCATCCGATGCGAAAGATTCTAAACTATATTTCGTAACACGAGCTATTAAGCCTGGTGTTGCGAAACGTAGTCGCATAAGAGATAAGTATCTATTCAAGGTTTATCAAATAGATTGTAATAGAGAAGTTCAAGAGTCTCTTTTCAATACATCTATCAATCAGATAGAGAAAACCATAAACAAAAATTTTGAAATGGTAGATTATGATGTTCTGTCAGATGAAACAGAGCATCTATTTACATATCCGATTCAAAATAAAGTTTTTTCTTTTTCAGATGTTATAACTAATCAATTACAAAAAGTGACTGAAAAGGTTACTAGTATCGCGAATATAACTACTGAGGATGAAGAATTATGGGCTTATTGTCTAGAATTTTATTCTTTTGACAGCAAAAAGAAAGTGTTTACATTCCGCAAAATATTACCAAGCAAAGTTGGAATTGATGAAAAGGCTAAAAGTTGTCTAAAGACGCTTTTCAATACAAAAAGCCAGCAGCTAACCCTCTTGAAAGAGGAAACCGTCAATCTTGATGAACAAATAGATTGTATATACGTTGACGATACTTTCTATGTCATTAAAAAGGCTTATTTTGAACAGATTGTTGGATTGCAGGAAGAATATAAAGAAAAAGCCAAAGGGATTGCAGAAGATATGATAAATAGTGGGAATGTGATAGGCGGCGAGAAATTACAAGAATTGATAGAAAGTAAACCTTCTATTCATAAGAAATTAATAAAAGTTGAAAGGAATGGAGGATATAAAGACTTAACGCCCAAAAAGCTTAATTCCATGAAGCGGATCTGTAAGAAATATGGAGACGTGTTACCTAACAAGGATGGAAAATTATTCATAGATAATGAGCAAGATGTAGATATAATATTAAAAGCATTAGGTGATTACTATAAAATTGGAGAAATTTCCAAGAAAGCATATGGGACCTTTGCTGGAAAAGAATTACAAACCGTAAGAGATAAATAATGGATACATACACTTATAGGCGAAGCAACCGCCTATGATAAGAAATTACAACTTGAAGTCAAGCGACCGAAGAGTTGGCTAAAAAGTGTTTCCGCCTTTGCCAATGGCGAAGGCGGAACATTAGTGTTTGGCATCAGTGATGACGACCAAGTGGTTGGTCTTGCTGATGCAGAGAGCGATGCCGAAAGAATAAGTGAAGAGATAAAGACAAAACTTGACCCTACACCTGCTGTCAACCTTGAATTTAAAGAGGTTGAAAGCAAGAAACTTATATTACTTCAAGTTTATAAGGGACAAGAAACACCATATTACTATATAGGCGATAAGCAACGCTTAGCATTTGTAAGAGTTAGCAATGAGTCTGTTGTTGCTGACCGACTTCAACTAAAAAGTCTTGTAATGCATGGTGCAGGTCGCTCCTTTGATGCGATTCCTTCCCCCCCTGACTTCGTCAATGCGTCACCCACGAGAAACAGCTCGGTCCACAAACCTCGACGAGAATACAATATTCTTACAACCCCTCGTAGGGTATGGGGGCGCTATTTTATTCGTTTCTCAGCGCGTCACCCGAATGAAAATAAGCACATCTGATTATCAAACAGTTACGAGCGCTTCTTAAAAAGTGACGAAGTCAGGAAAAACGCCAACGCCAAAAGTTATAACAAACAAAAAAATCCGTGCAACCTTTTGAGTTACACGGATTTTTATTTATTATCGCTTATCGATTCTTTACTTCACCTCTTCGAAGTCGGCATCTTGGACGGTGTCGCCGTTGTTGCCGGCATTGCCGCCCTGCTGCGCTCCGGCGTTAGGGTCGAATCCTGCGCCCTGCTGTGCGCCTCCGGCTTGCTGCTGGGCATTGTAGATGTCCTGAGCGGCTGTCTGAAGGGCAGCGTTAAGCTTATCGATTGCAGGGTCGATGGCATCGATGTTCTGAGCCTTGTGCGCTTCCTTCAACTCGTTGAGCGCCGTCTCTACGGCTGCGCGCTTGTCGGCAGGGAACTTGTCGCCGAGGTCTTTCAACTGCTTTTCGGTCTGGAAGATTACGGCGTCGGCCTTGTTTACTTTGTCGATGCGCTCTTTCTCTTTGGCATCGGCTGCCGCATTGGCTGCCGCCTCGTCTTTCATACGCTTGATTTCCTCGTCGCTCAAGCCGCTTGACGCCTCGATACGGATGCTCTGCTCCTTGCCTGTGGCTTTATCTTTTGCCGACACGTTGAGGATGCCGTTTGCATCGATTTCGAATGTAACCTCGATCTGAGGGATTCCACGCGGTGCCGGTGCGATTCCATCAAGATGGAAACGTCCGAGCGATTTGTCGTCGCGCGCCATTGGACGCTCGCCCTGGAGCACGTTGATTTCAACTGACGGCTGGTTGTCGGCTGCCGTTGAGAATGTCTCGCTCTTGCGCGTTGGTATCGTTGTGTTGGCTTCGATAAGTTTTGTCATCACGCCACCGAGAGTCTCGATGCCGACCGACAATGGAACGACGTCAAGCAGAAGCACGTCTTTCACGTCGCCGCTGAGCACACCGCCCTGGATTGCAGCGCCTACGGCTACCACCTCGTCAGGGTTAACGCCCTTCGACGGAGCTTTGCCGAAGAATTTCTGTACGATTTCCTGTACGGCAGGGATACGGGTAGAACCGCCCACGAGAATCACGTCGTCGATGTCTGATGCAGTCAGTCCAGCATCCTTCAATGCCTGCTGGCAAGGAACTACGGTTGCCTGGATAAGGCTGTCGCAAAGCTGCTCGAATTTAGCGCGGGTAAGCGTTTTTACCAAGTGTTTAGGCACACCGTTTACCGGCATGATATACGGCAGGTTGATTTCTGTCGACGTAGAGCTTGAAAGCTCGATTTTTGCTTTTTCAGCAGCCTCTTTCAAGCGCTGAAGAGCCATCGGGTCCTGACGGAGGTCAACACCCTCGTCGTTTTTAAACTCGTCAGCCAGCCAGTCGATAATCTTGTGGTCGAAGTCGTCACCGCCAAGGTGAGTGTCGCCGTTGGTCGATTTCACTTCAAACACACCGTCGCCAAGCTCAAGAATTGAGATATCAAACGTACCGCCACCGAGGTCGAACACCGCAATCTTGCGGTCGCTCTGGCTCTTGTCAAGACCGTAAGCCAACGCTGCGGCTGTAGGCTCGTTCACGATACGGCGAACGTTCAAGCCTGCAATTTCGCCGGCTTCCTTAGTTGCCTGACGCTGAGAGTCGTTGAAGTATGCCGGAACGGTGATTACGGCGTCGGTCACTGTCTGTCCGAGATAATCTTCTGCCGTCTTCTTCATTTTCTGAAGAATCATAGCCGAGATTTCTTGCGGAGTGTACTGGCGACCGTCGATGTCGACACGCGGAGTGTTGTTGTCGCCTTTGACCACATTATATGGCACACGTGCGATTTCTTTTTGCACGGCATCGTAGGATTCGCCCATAAAACGTTTGATGGAGAACACCGTACGAGTCGGATTGGTGATTGCCTGACGCTTTGCAGGGTCACCTACTTTTCTTTCGCCACCATCGACGAAAGCAACGATTGAAGGCGTTGTGTTGCGGCCTTCGCTGTTAGGAATTACCACAGGGTCTTTACCCTCTAGAACTGCCACGCAGGAGTTCGTAGTACCTAAGTCTATACCAATGATTTTACCCATGATTCTATATTTTTATTTGTTATTATTCAAGTTTTCTCTGCCGTGCCCTTACGGGACGCGGCACACTCGGATAAACAAATCGCGTGCCAAACTCCGGCTGCGCGAATCCGACAGCCGCCGATGCTGACATTACGTCAGTCTGTTACTGACATTTTGCGCTAAAACTCTTCAATTAACCATATTTTTACAAATAAAAAAGTTGTTCTTGATATTTTTTCGTACTTTTGCGAACAAGTAATCTATTTAGAGAACTTTTAAATTTTAAATATTATGAATATCTCTCACATCGAACATCTCGGAATCGCTGTCAAGAGCCTTGACGAAGCCATTCCTTATTATGAAAACATTCTCGGAATGAAGTGCTACTCTATCGAAGAAGTTGCCGACCAGAAAGTAAAGACTGCGTTCTTCAAGGTTGGACAGACCAAACTCGAGCTCCTCGAGCCGACTTCTGACGAGAGCCCTATCGCCAAATTCATCGAGAAGCGCGGCGAAGGCATCCATCACCTCGCATTTGCCGTTGAAGACGGTGTTGCCAACGCTTTGGCTGAAATGGAAGGCAAAGGCGTGCGCCTCATCGACAAAGCTCCTCGCAAAGGCGCCGAAGGTCTGAACATCGCGTTCATCCACCCGAAGTCGACACACGGCGTTCTTACTGAATTCTGCGAGAAACCTGAATAAGCAAACACTTAAACTATTAAGCATTTTAATATGAGCAATCAACTTGAAAAAGTGCAGGAGCTTATCGCCTTGCGCGAGAAAGCACGCCTTGGCGGCGGCGAGAAAGCCATTGCCAAGCAGCACGAAAGAGGTAAATACACCGCACGTGAGCGTATCGCCCAACTGCTTGACGAAGGCAGCTTCGAGGAATTGGATATGTTCGTGCAGCACCGTTGCACCAACTTCGGACAAGACAAGAAACACTATCTCGGCGACGGCGTCGTTACCGGCTACGGTACAATCGACGGCCGTCTCGTTTATGTTTTCGCACAGGACTTCACCGTTTGGGGCGGCTCGCTGTCGGAAGCTATGGCAATGAAGATTTGCAAAATCATGGATATGGCAATGAAGATGGGCGCTCCGGTCATCGGTTTGAACGACTCGGGAGGCGCACGTATCCAGGAAGGCATCAACGCCCTTGCCGGCTACGCTGAAATCTTCGAGCGCAACATCCTTGCATCAGGTGTAGTGCCTCAAATCTCTGCAATCCTCGGCCCTTGCGCCGGCGGCGCTGTCTACTCTCCGGCTCTTACCGACTTCACAATCATGACAAAGGGCATCTCATACATGTTCCTTACAGGTCCGAAGGTTGTGAAGACAGTGACTGGCGAGGACGTTACTCAAGAACAACTCGGCGGCGCAACAATGCACACCACAAAATCAGGTGTGGCACACTTCGCTACTGAAGACGGAGAAGAGGCATTGAAGCTCATCCGCAAACTCCTCAGCTACATCCCTCAGAACAACCTCGAAGAGGCTCCGCTCGTAAAGTGCACAGACCCGATCGACCGCGTGGAAGACGCTTTGAACGAAATCGTGCCCGACTCTCCAAACAAGGCATACGACATGTATGAGATCATAGGCGCAATCATCGACAACGGCGAGTTCCTCGAAGTGCAACGCGACTATGCGAAGAACATCATCATCGGTTTCGCCCGCTTCAACGGACAGTCTGTAGGTATCGTTGCCAACCAGCCTAAATTCCTCGCCGGAGTGCTCGACTGCAACGCATCGCGCAAGGCAGCCCGCTTCGTACGCTTCTGCGACGCCTTCAACATTCCTTTGGTTTCTCTTGTCGACGTTCCTGGATTCCTTCCTGGCACAGGCCAAGAATACAACGCCGTAATCCTTCACGGCGCGAAGCTCCTCTACGCCTACGGCGAAGCTACAGTGCCTAAGGTGACTGTGACAATCCGCAAGAGCTACGGCGGAAGCCACATCGTGATGAGCTGCAAGCAACTCCGCGGCGACATGAACTACGCATGGCCATCGGCTGAAATCGCCGTGATGGGTGCGTCGGGTGCTGCCGAAGTGCTTTATATGAAAGAAGCCAAGACTCAAGAAGACCCGAAGGCCTACATCGCAGAGAAGGAAAAAGAGTACACCGACCTCTTCTGCAACCCTTACAACGCAGCGAAATACGGCTATATCGACGATGTAATCGAACCGCGCAACACGCGTTTCCGCATCATCCGCGCTTTGCAGCAACTGGCTACAAAGAAATTGACCAATCCTGCCAAGAAGCACGGCAATATTCCTTTATAATATAGTTACGTGTATGAATAAAAGATTTTTAACGCTGCTGTTGCTCTGCTCCTTCTGCGTTGCCGGCTTGTTTGCCCAAGGACGCAAAGGCGTCTGCATCAACGAAGTGATGGTGCAGAACGACAGCAACTATGTAGACGACTACGGTATGCGCCACGCGTGGGTTGAGCTGTTCAACTCCACGTTTGGTTCGGTCAACATCTCAAGCATGTTCCTGACCGACGACAAGGCAAACCCGCGTAAATATCCAATCCCACGCATGGACGTCAACACCAAGATCCCGCCACGCCAGCACGTGGTGTTCTGGTGCGACAACGAGCCCGACAAAGGCACGTTCCACGTGAATTTCAGCCTCAAACCCGGACAGGACAACACAATCTACCTGTTTGACAGCGACGGCACAACCCTCATCGACGAGGTAACCGTCCCTGCAACACTGCCTGCAGGCGCTTCGTTCGCCCGCAAGGTCGACGGACAAAAGGCTGAAAACGACGCCGAAGCATGGGAAGTGCGCGACGGAAAGAATGGAAAATACATCACTCCGAGCAGCAACAACGTGATTATCGACAAGAACGAGAAAATCGAGAATTTCGAGAAGCACGACAAGACCGGTGTCGGAATGACAGTGATGGCAATGACCATCGTATTCCTTTCGCTGTTGATTCTTAGTTTATGTTTCATTGGACTTGGTTTGTTCCACGCTCAATCTGCACGCCGCAAGAAGCAAGCCGCAACAGGCACTGTCGACGACAGCAAGCCGCTGATGGCAGGTCTCGACTCAGGCGAGGAGATCGCAGCAATCTGCATGGCTCTCCACGAGCATCTCAACATGCATGACAAAGAGGATTTCGTGCTCACCATCAACAAGGTGAAACGCGCATATTCTCCATGGAACTCAAAGATTTATTCTCTCCGCGAGCTTCCTCACAAATAATCCAAATCCACTTTAAATCATTGAATTTATTATGAAAGAATATAAATATAAAATCAACGGACAAGAATACAAAGTTGCCGTAGGCGACATTGAGAACAACATCGCTGAAGTTTCGGTCAACGGAACGACATACAAGGTGGAACTCGAACAGGCTGCCGCTCCGGCTCCTGTTGTGAAGAGCGTTAAACCTGCAGCCGCTCCACGCACCGAGGCTGGCACAAAAGTCGTTGCCAAACCGGCGGCTGCCGGTGGCGCCGGCGCAGTGAAAGCTCCGCTCCCAGGTGTAATCCTCGACCTTAAGGTCAACGTTGGCGGCACTGTTGCCGCAGGCGACACTGTTGTTATCCTCGAAGCAATGAAAATGGAAAACAACATCCACGCCGACAAGGGTGGTGTTGTAAAATCCATCTGTGTAAACAAGGGCGACTCTGTGCTCGAAGGCGCAGACCTGCTCATAATCGAATAATCGTATGGATTTAGTTAGTTTCTTAGGTCAAAACTTTCAGCGCTTCTGGGAATACACAGGCTTTGCCAACGCAACGCCTGAGCATTTCGTGATGCTCGCTGTCGGCTTGCTGTTCATTTGGCTTGCCATAAAGAAGAATTTCGAGCCGTTGCTGCTGGTGCCGATTGGATTCGGTATCCTCGTGGGCAACATTCCTTTCAAGTTGGACGCCGGCCTTGAGGTGGGCATCTACGAGCAAGGTTCGGTGCTCAACATTCTATACGACGGTGTGAGCGCCGGATGGTATCCTCCACTGATTTTCTTGGGAATCGGTGCGATGACCGACTTCTCGGCACTTATCGCCAACCCTAAATTGATGCTCATCGGAGCTGCCGCACAGTTCGGCATCTTCGGCGCGTATATCGTTGCCATGGCCATCGGTTTCGCACCCGACCAGGCTGGCGCCATCGCCATCATCGGCGGCGCCGACGGTCCTACGGCAATCTTCCTGTCGTCGAAACTTGCGCCAAACTTGATGGGAGCAATCGCCGTGTCGGCATACTCCTATATGGCCCTCGTGCCGCTGATCCAGCCACCGATCATGCGCCTGCTCACCACAAAGAAAGAGCGCGTAATCAAGATGAAACCGGCACGCGCCGTGTCGCAGAACGAGAAAATCATGTTCCCTATCGTAGGCTTGCTTCTCACCTGCTTCGTTGTGCCGTCGGCCCTTCCGTTGCTCGGCATGCTCTTCTTCGGCAACCTGCTCCGTGAGAGCGGCGTGACAACACGCCTTGCCAAGACCGCAAGCAACGCCCTCAACGACGTCATCGTGATGCTGCTCGGTCTTACTGTCGGCGCGTCGACACAGGCTTCTGAATTCTTGACTTTCGACACACTGAAGATTTTCTTCCTCGGTGCAATGGCGTTTATCATCGCCTCAATGTCGGGTGTGCTCTTCGTCAAGGTGTTCAACCTGTTCCTGCCGAAAGGCAAGAAAATCAATCCGCTCATCGGCAACGCAGGCGTTTCTGCCGTTCCGATGTCGGCACGTATCTCAAACAACATCGGTTTGGAATACGACTCAAGCAACTATCTGCTCATGCACGCCATGGGTCCGAACGTTGCCGGAGTGATTGGTTCTGCCGTAGCTGCCGGTGCATTGCTCGGCTTCCTCGGATAATAGATTTCACCAATCTGAAAATATCCACAAGAGTGCTGGACTCACGTCCGGCACTCTTTTTTTTGCATACATAGCGACCGCTGATGACTATTTATGCATGCGCGCACCGCAAGCAAACCAATGCACAAATCTAATATATATGAGCAGTATTGACATTTTTTCTACTTTTCCTAAATTTTATCGTAATTTTACTTGCAATATGTAATATAGAGTATTATTTTTGCAGTGAATATATTTTCAACAACAGTTCACATTTATGAACACTGGACAAACAGACATCCACAATTTATCAGGCAATTCTCGCATTCATCAAGGCTGCCCACCTTAACTCCGCCCGTTCCAAAGCAGCAGACAAAAACGGACAGGAAACAAAATTCCGGACAACAAACCAAACTAAATAATTTACCAACATTATCAACAAATGCTTATGAGAAAATTCATTTTCTTTCTGACCCTATTGGGAACCGCCTTCGGATTGTCCGCGGCTGAGGCTCCCGATGCCGTCAGAGTGACACCCGTCACAGGCGAACCCATCGTGTTCATGTTCTCCGCCAACCCGGAAATCACCTACACGGCGACAGGAGCTACAATCTCCACAACAAGCCAAGATCCGGTGACATTCGATTTCGAAGCCATCGAGTTTATCGACTTCGTAAAGTATGGCTCTGTCAACGAAATTGCAGGCACACCAGTGTCGATGCGCGTCACCAATGACGCCATCGTGATTGAAAACGCTGGAGAAGGAAGCATGCTCTCCATCTACACCCTTGACGGGCGTTGCGTGGTCAACACCACAATCCCCGACAGCTACAGCGTTGAGCGCTCACTGCTCGCAAAAGGCGCCTACATCATCAAAATCAACAAAACAACATTCAAAATCTTATTGTAACAAGCTATGAACAAATTTTTATACTCTATACTCATCGCCGCTGCAGGATTCGGCACTCTCAACGCCCAACAGAAAGTGATGAAAATCGAATACAAGGACGGCACCACTGAAATGAAAAACGTGACCGACGTGTCAAAAATCTCATTTGTCAGCGAAGGACAGGTAGACCCAAGCGAAAAGATGGTCGACCTCGGACTGTCGGTGAAATGGGCGTCATACAACGTCGGCGCGGCAAACCCTTGGGAAGGAGGCAATTTCTATGCATACGGCGAGATCGAGCCAAAAACAGAATACACACTTGAAAACTATCAATGGTATTGCGACAACGACGGCGAAGATCACGACCAATGGGAAGAGTACTACAAACTGGGCGCAACAATCACCGGGACAAACTACGACGTGGCACACGTGAAATGGGGCGGACAGTGGCGCATACCTACCCGCGATGAATGGCGCGAACTCATAAACAACTGCGACTTCACTTGGACTGGCATGGAAGGCGTTACCGGCGCGCTCATCACATCGCGCATCAACGGAAACAGCATTTTCCTGCCTGCCGTCGGAAATATGGTCGGCGCTGAGCACACCCACGACCAACTGGGTTGCTTCTACTGGACTTCCACTGAATACGAGCAGGCTGACATCACTCAAGAATGCCGCAACTACCGCGCGAACATCGACGCGAGCAACCGTTCTGCCGAAGGCTACGACTACCCCGACGTTGGATTCTCAATCCGTCCGGTATACGGTCCTGTGCCTGAACCAGCATTGCCATCCTACACCGCTCCGACCGAAATGGTCGACCTCGGTCTGTCAGTGAAATGGGCACCATTCAACATCGGAGCTCAAGGTGCGTCAGAAACCGGCGACTACATCTGCTGGGGTGAAATCACCGAAAAACAGTACAGCCACATTTACAACTACAAATGGTATGACCCTATCACAAACGACTATGTGGAAATCGGCGACCAAATTTCAGGAACTGAATATGACCCAGCCAACGTGCTCTGGGGCAACGGATGGCGTCTGCCTACCGAAGCCGAAATAAAGGAACTCATTGAAAAATGCACTTGGACTGCTGAACAATACGGATACACGGTAACAGGTCCTAACGGAAACAGCATCTTCCTTCCGGCATGCGGCATGCAAGGCTACAAAGGCGCTCCGCGCAACAATGTACAGTCGGGCTACTACATGACAGGCAACGCCGATGTGCGGACCAATTATCAGGGTCTGAAAATGACCAACAACGCCGCCACATTGCGCTTCTCCCGCGGAGCTTTAAACAAGTTCAACAAGCCAGAGGCTTCATTCTGCTCGAAGGCCGGCGGCATACAGGTACGTCCTGTTCACCCATAGGCATTGACTTAATGCAGGATTATCATCAGTCCTGCTCCAAAACTTGTGGGGGACTGCATTACTGAATGCGTCCCCCTCTTTTATTACTCAATGAATTAAGATTATGAAACATCTATACTTGTCAATTTTTGCCTCTGTATTGGCGATTTCCTTAAACACAAAAACCCAAGAGACAGAGGCGCTGCTCGACGATAGAAAGATTTCTTGAATGTTTTGGCAAATCTTCAAGAAAAAAATCATAACTTTGCAGTCTCATTACGGAATTTTAAAATTTCACTAAAAATATATGATTAACGCTCAAGACATTAAGAACGGAACTTGTATCCGTATGGACAACAAGTTGTATTTCTGCATCGAATTTCTTCACGTAAAACCAGGTAAAGGCAACACTTTCATGCGCACTAAGCTGAAAGACGTTGTTAATGGTTACGTTATCGAACGCCGCTTCAACATCGGCGAGAAACTTGAAGACGTACGCGTGGAGCGTCGCCCTTATCAGTTCCTCTACCAAGAGGCTGGCGACTATATCTTCATGAACCAGGAAACTTACGACCAAATTCCCATCCACAAGGATTTGATCACCGGCGTTGACTTCATGAAGGAAGGCGATGTTGTTGAAGTTGTAAGCGACGCTTCTACTGAAACCGTACTTTTCGCTGAAATGCCTATCAAGACTCAGTTGAAAATCACCTACACTGAGCCGGGACTCAAAGGCGACACTGCCACAAACACTCTTAAGCCTGCAACCGTTGAGACTGGCGCAACTGTACGCGTTCCGTTGTTCATCAACGAAGGCGAGACTATCGAGGTCGACACTCGCGAAGGCTCTTACGTTGGCCGTGTGAAAGCATAGTCACAACTACACAGATCCATAAAGCGCAGAATCTTAAAGATTTTGCGCTTTTTTTACACCTTTTCTTTTTTTTTGCGCTATCTTTGCAAAAGACAGGTTGCTATAGGCAATTTGTGAACAAGCTCACATTGCGCTCATTTGCGCCATTGTTGCTCTTATTCAACCGAAAAACGGGATTTAGATACGAACTTCTCATACAGAAATGAAACGACTGAGTTTACTTATTTTGTTCGCGGTGCTGCTTGCGTTGCCTGCCTTGTCGCAGCAAATCAGCGTGGAAAGTTTCACACCGCTTGAAAACGACCTGACAGCCAACACTGCCGGCACAATGAAAAAAGACCAGAACGGAAAAACCTGTGCCTTGATAAAAGTGGTGACCTCCGAAAAAGGCTTCAATTTCGACGTCGGAATACTCGGTGTCGTTGCTACAGAACAGAAAGTGGGAGAAATTTGGGTATACGTCCCTGAAAAGATAAGGTTCATTACGATTGCGCATCCACAATTGGGCGTTCTCCGCAATTATCCTATCCCTCAGCAAGTTGAAAGCGCACGCACATACGAGCTGAGGCTTGTCACCGGCAAGGTGCACACCGTAATCGAGGAGGCACAGACCGACCAGTTTGTCGTGTTCCACATTTCACCAGCCGACGCCATACTCGAATTTGACGGGCAATCGCTGCTGCTCGATGCCGAAGGCTCTGCATCATGCTTCAAGCCATTCGGAAAATACCAGTATCGCATCGAGCGCAAAGACTACCACACCGAGGTGGGTTCGGTGACGGTGACGGCAGAGAAAGCATCCGTCAACGTGAATATGCGACCGATGTTCGGATGGCTGGAAGTAAACAGCGCCAACGCCGGCTCCGACGCCAGGGTGTTTGTCGACGGCTCCGACCATGGCACATTGCCGCTGCACACGCTGCAACTGGGCAGCGGCAAGCACTTGCTGAAAATCATAAAGCCGCTTTACCATATTTTCCAACAGTCGGTAACCATCGCCGACAACGACACTCTGCGCGTCAACGCAGCTCTGAAAAGCGACTTCCGAAACTACACCATCACCGGCGATGCCGACGCCGACATCTATATCAATCAAGAATACAAAGGTCACGGTTCATGGAGCGGTCCGCTGGCATCGGGCACCTACCGCATCGAGCTGCGCAAGCCGAGCCACCGCACGACTATCCGGTCCATAACAATCAATGCCGACGACCTTTCGGCAAACGACATCATCTCGCTGCCCGCTCCAACGCCAATCTATGGCTCTCTGAAAGTGACATCGTCGCCAATGGATGCCATCGTTGCAATCGACGGCAAGGTGATGGGCAAAACACCTTTGTTCATCAAGGAAGTTCTAATAGGCTCACACAGCGTGACGCTGAGCAAGGACGGCTACAAGACCGAGACTGCAACCGCCGACATCGACGAGCGCAAGACGTCGGAGCTTAACATCGTGCTCAACAACGCCATCCGTGTGAAGTTCACGTCGAATGCGACATCCGTCGTAAACATCGACGGAAAATACATCGGACTGACTCCCTGCGACGCTTTGCTCACATGCACCAAACATGAAATCAGCATGAGCGCCGACAGATATCAGAGTCGCACGGAAACCATAGACATATCCGAAGGCTCAAGCCTCATCAGCTGGCAACTAAAGCCCAACTTCAAGAAGGTTACCATCTCATGCAACCAAAACGCGAATTTTTATATCGACGGCAAAATAGCAGGCAGCGGATATTCCATTTCCCGCGACATCGACTACGGTGAGCATTCCATTTCCGCATACTATGAGGGCAAGTCAAAAGAAACGACTATCACTGTGGCGGAAGGCAACGAAAGCTCCGTGAATTTCTCTTTCCGTAAGAAGCGTTACCATGAGAACTATGTCTCCAACGACGCTTTCTATATGGGAGCCATCTATCAATGTCTTAATTTTCAAGGCGCAGGAGCGATAATGGGCTTTTTTGCCGGAAAATTAAACATGGAAGTCAGTTTCATCGCCGGCAATGAATCAAAGGAAGTTGATTGGTACACATCGACAAATTCTCTTGCCCACACTTCCGACTTCAAGAACTGGCGTATAAACGGCAGAATAGGATGGGGAATCAGATGCGGCAATGTGGTGCGCATCACGCCTCAAATAGGAGCCGCTGTGCTGGCTCTTCAGGACAGGTCGAAAATCGACGACGAGACAGCACCGTCGGCATGTTCGTTTACCGGATCTGTGCAGTTTGCCCTTGTTTATAAGAAACTGTGTCTGACCGTAACTCCGGAATACTACGTTCCCGTGGCTAAATCCGACGGAATGAAGGAACTTGTAAAAGTGTCTGACGCATACGACAAGGCATTAAAAGGCTTCGACCTTCAAGTCGGGATTTCTTTAATCTTCTAATCGCAAAACGACAATGAAAAGACTTATCAGCATAATCCTGCCAGTTGCAGTCGCTTCTGTCTTTACCGCCTGCAAAGACGACTACGACGGATGGCTTCCCGACAATCCCGACAAACCGCACACCACAGAGACAATCTCAACGAAAAAGACATCGACAACGACTTCAACTTCCGGACAGATTGATTTCTATATCGGTGACACAAGATTCAATTCCATATACACTTATCTAAGATATTGACAACAATGGAACGTTTGCTGACATTCATAATAGCCGCAATCATATTCTTCCCCTGCGGAGCGCAAAGTTGGGAAGAAATCAAGAGCAGCCGGCAATACATCTACGGCGAGGGCTGGGGATCAAGCGATGCCGAGGCCGACAAGAACGCGCTTGCCGACCTTATAAGCAAGATTTCCGTGCAGGTGCAAAGCTCGTTCACGCTGACGGAAGATGAGCTGAGCCACAACGGGCAGGTGGACGGCGAGACTTATGCCCGGTCGAAGGTGCAGACCTACTCACAAGCCACGCTCACCAACACTGAGAAAATCGTGATTGAATACGAGCCTGACGCACATGTGGGACGCTACATCCTGAAATCGGAAATTTCACGCATCTTCGAGGCGCGCCGACGACGCATCGACGAGATGCTCGGACTTGCGGAGACTGCTGAAAAAAATGCAAAAATCGACGATGCGCTGCGCTATTACTATTGGGCGTATGCCATGCTGAAAACGCTGCAGCATCCGAATGAGGTCAGGGACTCGAACAACCATCTGCTGTCAACATGGATTCCGGCCCAGATGAACGACATCTTTGACGGCATAAAGGTGAGACCGATGCGCAAGACGTCGGACAACGTGCTTGAGGTGGCGGTGACATACAAAGACAAGCCTGTAGCAAGCTACGACTACACATATTTCGACGGACAGAACTGGAGCAACATCTACAGCGCCAAAGACGGACGCGGCGTGATTGAGCTAAACCCTGGCGCAATAACCGACAATCTGAGGCTGAAAAGCGAATATGAATATCGCGGGGAGGCTCACATCGACAGCGAAATCGATGCGGTGATGTCGACCGTAAGAGGTCAGGCGTTCCGCAAATCATACATCAATGTCAGCGGCGACACTCCTTCAGTCGCTGCCACCCGTGAGGCAGAGGCGGCTATCGAGACCGCCCCTGTGACCAACGCCATTGAGTATTTATCAAACGACACAGAATACCGCAAAACAATCGACAAGGTGCTTGCCGCAATAACAGCCAAGGACTATGCGGCGGCTGAAAAATATTTCACGCCGCAGGGCGCCGAAATGTTCCGCAGCCTGATTAACTACGGACGTGCCCGAGTGCTCGACACCTCAGGACTGACGTTCTATCAGAACGGAGACCACGTGGTGTGCCGCAATGCGAAAATGTCGTTTTCGTTCCGCAACGGCTTGCGCAAATCATTTGTCGAGGACGTGGTGTTTACGTTCGACTCGAAGAAACGCATCGACTACATCGCTTTCGGTCTTGGCGAAAAGGCTGAACACGACATCCTCAACAACGACGAATGGAATGAAGCCACACGAAAGGCTTTGATGAACTTCCTTGAGAACTATAAAACTGCATTCGCACTGAAAAGAATCGACTATCTGCGAAACGTGTTCGACGACAATGCCGTGATTATTTCCGGGTGCGTAATCACCCCTGGAGGAAACCGATTCGCCGACAGCAACTCGCATTATGCCCAAAATCAGTATGTGCGCTACACGCGGGAGGGCAAGAACGAGTATATAGCACGCATGGCGCGCAGTTTTGCAAGCAAGGAGTTTATCAACATTCGCTTCTCCGACAACTCTGTCAAGAAACTCGGCAAGGGCATGGAGTCGTACGCAATCCAGATAAAACAGGACTATTACTCGTCAAACTACGGCGACACTGGCTACCTGTTTCTCTATGTGGACATAAACGACCCCGAAAATCCTATCATAAAGGTGCGCACATGGCAGCCTAAACCCGACCCGAAATTCAAGCTGATTGATGCCGGATATTTTTAAAACGACGATTTTTTTACTAACCAATAAATAAATGCATTATGAAAAAACTCATCGCATTGTGCCTCGTGCTGATTCTTGCGGCACCGGCTTTAACTACAAACGCAGAGAGCAGTCTGCAAAAGGAACTGAACAAAGAACTTGTAAAGCAACTGAAAAAGAACTATAAGAAAAAGAAAAAAGAATTGGAGAAGGACAGATGGAAAATCTACGGTTCTTCAAAAACTCTTGAGGTTGCATTGCTTGAACACTACACAAAACTGTATAACGACGGCGAAGTGGCTGAGGAAATAATCGGTACTGCCGACAATTTCAAATCAAACAACGTCGGACGCCGTCAGGCTGTGACCAACGCCCAAGTGGCTTACGCCCAGAGAGCCGGCGCTCAAGTGAAGGCCCGCATCGTGGAGGACATCGCGGCAAACTCTGCCGACATCAACGCTGAATTCGAGCATTTCTATGCCGCCTACGAGGCTCAGGTGCAGAAAGAAATCGGCGCTGAGCTCCAAGAGAGTTTCACCATCGTGCGCCCGCACACAAAAAGCAAGAAATGCAACACATACGACATGCAGGTTTTCTTCATCATCAGCGAGGACGCTGCCACACGCGCCCGTGTTCGCGCCTACGAAAACGCGCTGAAGGAGTCGGAAGCGGCACAACGCTATGCCGACCGCGTGTCGCAATTCATTCAGGAAGGCATCTCTCCTTCTGCCCCTCAGAACTAATCTTCTGTAGATGAAACGTTTGCTCACATTCGTCATTGTCATGGGGGCGGCATTCCATTGCCACGCTCAGGATAATGACGATTTTGAATCATTCCGCAGCGGTCTGATGGACGGATTCCAGTCGTTCAGGCAGGAGGTGCTGACTGGATACACTGATTTCCTGCGAACCGCATGGGAGGATTTCAACGTGTTCCGCAGCGAAAGCCGCGACAGCAAGCCGAAGCCACGCACTGCCCCTACTGTCGACTCGCCGTCTCCACAGCCAACGACACCGGAACCGCCGGCAAATCATCCGACACCGGTAGCCACTCCGCCCGCTCCAGGCCCTGCGCCTGCCGTACACAACAACATTACGCTTGATTTCTACGGCACACGGCTTATGCTACCGGCACTGAAAGTGGCTGCGCTCCGCTCTTCCGACAACAATGGCGTCGCCGATTTCTGGCAGGCTCTCGACAGTCAGGGTCTTGGCTCCAAGACTGGCAATGCCCTGAAAGAAATTGCCGAACGCCATCGCTTCAACGACTGGATGATGCTGAAACTTGTGGAAACCTACGTGGCAAACCAACTGTCGACGGCATCTGCCGACACGCGCATCGCCATGCGCCAATATCTGCTATGCCACACAGGCTACGATGTGCGCGTGGCTCAAAACGACGGGTGTCTGGCCTTGCTTGTGCCATATTCCACCACCATCTACAGCAGCAGTTACACTGATGTTGACGGGAAGCGGTTCACGTTGGTTTTCGACGCAAAGTCGGGACGCACAACAGCCTGCGGAAGCGTGCGCACCTACCGTCTGCCGGGCGAGCGCAACGCGGGAGGTCTAATAGACCCCGTGTTCCGACAAGCCCCAAGGGTAACGGAGTCGATGGTTTCTGTAAAACTAACCGACAAAAAGACGTCTGTGGCGTGCAATGTCAATGCAAACCTCGCCAAACTTCTTTACGACTATCCACAGATTCCGCTGATTGAATATTCCCGCTCATCGCTGCAGCCGTCGTTCCGCAAGGAGCTGACATCGCAGTTACGGCAGACAACAGCCGGGATGACTCCGGAAGCGGCTGTAGGCACCATGCTGAACCTCGTGCAGCACGCTTTCAAATATGCCACCGACCAAGAGCAGTTCGGATTTGAGAAGCCCCTCTTCCCAGAAGAGTCAGCAATCTACGGCATCAACGACTGCGAAGACCGCGCGTTGCTGTTCAGCATGCTCATAAGGCAAGTGACGGGGCTCGACTGCCTGCTCGTCGAGTATCCCGGGCATGTGGCGTGCGCCGTGCGCCTGCCTGAATATCAAGGCAACGGCACCTGCTACTCGTTTGAAGGCCACCGCTACGTTTTGGCCGACCCTACATTTGTCGGTGCAAAAATCGGGATGTGCATGCCCGCCTACCGCGGCTCTCATCCCAAACTTTCCAAACTTGACTGATGCCCTACAGCATACCCCACAAAAAAAGGTCGCGTCCCACACAAGAGACGCGACCTTTTTATTATTTCTTTTGCAATTATCTAATTATACGGCATAACCGCTATCAAATCGGCAAACTTCTCTGCCGCATCCTGCATAGGCTTTGAAAGCATCGTCTTAAGGATAGGATTCAAATCAATTTTCACCTCCACATGCGCATTGGTGGTTTCAGGAGCGCCGCCGTCGGCAAGACACACATCAATGGAAAGAGGGAAAGGCGAACTTACCGTTTCCAGATGCACCTTCTCGTTCTCAACACCATTGGCGATTCTGAATGAAACATCGCCCACCGGTTTTGCCTCCAATGTTATCACATCGCCGTCGATGCGGATGTTGCCCACCTGCTGCTTCAAATCGTCGGGTACATTGTCTGCAATCCCCTTGAAACTCTCAGGGTTGTTGAGACGTGAATAAATCAAGTCACGACCCGCCGACACGATTCTTTCAGAACTCTTGAATGTAGCCATAGGATTGTTTTATTCGTCGATAGTTGCTGTAGGCGTCCAGTTTTCAGGATCCTGTCGCCACAATTTCAATGTCTCGAGATCTGCCTCCTTGATATAGTTGATTTTCAATGCTGCGTCGAGCATCGCGGTATAGTTGCCGAGAGTAAGCAGTTTGACACCGGCTTTCTTGAAATTCTCTTCAGCCAACGGGAATTGATATGTAAAGATGGCAAGCATGCCGACAACCTCCGCGCCAGCGTTGCGCACTGCCTCTACGGCTTTCAAGCTGCTGCCGCCTGTTGAAACAAGATCCTCGATAACCACCACCTTCTGTCCAGGCTTAAGGTTGCCTTCGATAAGGTTCTCCAAGCCATGGTCTTTTGGTGACGAGCGCACATAAATGTAAGGCTTGCCAAGAGTATCGGCCACGAGAGCTCCGAGAGCGATGGCACCGGTTGCAACACCTGCCACAACTTCCGCATCAGGAAAATTTTCGATAATCAATCGGCTCATTTCCACTTTCAAGAAACTGCGGGTTTCTGGATATGACAAGGTCTTGCGGTTATCGGTGTAAATCGGCGAGTTCCATCCCGACGACCAAGTAAACGGATTATCTGGTTGTAGTTTGATTGCGCTGATTTTCAGCAATTTCTCTGCTAAGATACTTTCCAATTTTTTCATAAGGCAATAAATAGTTATGCTATTAAGACAAGATAGATTCCACATCCACCCTATTTTGTGTGCAAAGATAGTGCAAGGCGAGCGAATAACAAAATAAGCTTGCTTAATTTTGTTTTTCCGAGCGCAGCCTATATTATCAAAAGATAGTGCAAGGCGAGCGAAAAACCGAGCAAACCGAGCGAAAAATGAAGTTTACTTCAATTTTTCCGAGGTGCAGCTGGTTTTATCAAATAACAAAATAAGCTTGCTTAATTTTGTTTTCCCGAGCCGCAGCCTATATTATCTCACATTAGAAATTTCCGGAAGATCAAGAATTTCTCCAAACGCTATTATTCCTTGCGTTCAGGCACCACCACATCATCGACCACTGCGTCGGGTTTCGGCTGCGACACCTCTTTCTTTGGCTTGTCGCGATGGAGCGGCAACGTGTATGCCACCGACAAACTTACGTTCAAATGATTGTCGCGCACGCCATAGCCCGGGATATAGTACGGCCGCGAATTGGGCGAATCCTTGACAGAAAACGGAAAATTGTAGCGCACCGACCATCCCATTGAGAAATTTTTAAACAGTTCAACCTGAATGCCTACCACTGCCTCGCCCCAGAACGCAGAGCTGCTTTGTCCGCGCAGGTCAAACGTCGACGGGTCCTTGCCCCAATAGCCATTGTCGACAGTGATGCCGGTAACGTCATAGTTAAACTTTGACGCAGCAAAGCGCACACCGGCATACAGCTGATATTTAGGGTCTTTGGCATAAAGGAAATTGTAGTTCATTCCGATTTTGCCATACAAAGCAAGTTTACTCTTATATGTAAAATTACCGTCCTCAGGAGAGCAGTCGGCTTGTCCGAAACCCACTTCCGCCACCGGGATATAGCGGTTTCTGATATTCACTGCCGCCCACACGTCGCCATCGCCATAGTCCTGACCGAGCGCACGCATAAGAGGTCCCCAAAAGTTGACACCAAGCGTGACTCCCATCAGCGTCGGGCGATATACGCGTTTCGACGCACGCTCGATTGAATCGCGGCGCAACGAGTCGAGCGTCAACGAGTCGGTGCGCAGGAATTTCAGCTTCTCCTGGCGCCGTATCTCCTTCAGCTCCTCCTTCGTCACAGGCTTCAGCTCGTCGGTCGACGCCACCGGAGTCACCTTGCGTTGAGCCACTGCCACAACAAGCGTCAGCAGCAGCACCGCAATCACAGCCAGCCGCCTCATTGTGCGCCGGCCTCCCCTGTCCGGAAGAATATCTTGATATTTTCAGTGTTGGTGTTGTCTATACGCCGCTGCGGCACTTGGATGGAATCAATCAGATTGTGCGACACGCTGCAGTCCGTGACGTCAAACACATAAAACGCACCGCAGTCCTTGGAATAGAAAAACGGCACACGGTCGTAGCAGACCGTCACCGTGTCGGTTATGCCCTCCAAATCCTGCTGGTTATACTGAATCACAAAGCGTGAGCAATCAGCGTCGACATCAAACGGCAGATAGACCTGCTTGGTCGACGACTGGTTGCGGATAATCGCCGAATCGCCAGGAGACCCGATGCCATAGACCGTCAACGAGTCAATCGCAATCGACGTCTTCGTCTGCGACGAATAAAACCCAGCCAACGGAAGACTCGAAGAATTCTCCTCGCAGCCGTTGTTGCTGCACGACGCCATCCACACAATCACACCTATCGACAACGCCAGCAATATATTGCGCAAAGCCGTCATACTCCCGTTAAATCTCCTCACGGATTTGATAATTGTTGCGGCCCTCGGCATTGCGGGCAATCAGCTCACCGATAAATCCGGCAAGGAAGAACTGCGAACCCAGCAGCATCATTGTCAGAGCGATATAGAAATACGGAGAATCTGTAACCAGACGGTAAGGCATGCCATTATACATGGCACACAGCTTCATCGCGCCAACCACTATGGCCGACACAAAACCGATAAGAAACATTATTGAGCCGAGAAATCCGAAAATATGCATCGGCTTGCCGCCAAACTTCGAGATAAACCACAGACTCAGCAAGTCGAGATAACCGTTGACAAAACGGTTCAAGCCAAACTTCGTAGTGCCATATTTGCGGGCCTGATGGTGCACCACCTTCTCGCCGATACGTGCAAAACCCGCATTTTTGGCAAGATAAGGGATATAGCGGTGCATCTCGCCATAAACCTCGATGTTTTTAACCACATCCTTGCGATAAGCCTTCAGACCGCAGTTGAAATCGTGCAGATTCTTGATGCCGCTCACCTTGCGCGCCGTGGCATTGAAAAGCTTTGTAGGAATCGTCTTCGACAGCGGGTCGTAGCGCTTTTGCTTCCATCCCGACACAAGGTCGTAGCCATCCTCCATAATCATCCGATAAAGTTCCGGAATCTCGTCAGGACTGTCCTGAAGGTCGGCGTCCATAGTAATCACCACATCGCCCTCGGCACGCTCGAATCCCACGTTAAGCGCAGGCGACTTGCCATAGTTGCGGCGGAAACAAACACCCTTCACAGCCGCACTCTTGGCCTTCAAGTCGTTGATAACCTTCCACGAAGCGTCGGTCGAGCCATCGTTGACAAAAATAATCTCATACGAGAACCCGTTGGCTTTCATCACGCGTTCAATCCAAGCCTCCAGTTCAGGCAGCGATTCCGCCTCATTATACAGCGGAACTATAACAGATATATCCATAAATTCTTTCTTGTACGTACAGTCTGCAAAATTAGCATTTCCCATCGTAACAAAAAAATCGATTGCCGTTTTTTGAAAGTTTTTTTGATTATAGCCACCCTCTGTCGATGCATATCGTCATTTTCGCCGGTCAAAGCCGCCCGCCCGACACCTTTTCGCCTCCAAATCCACCGACAAAAAACAAGCACCCCCGCAAACGTTAAAAACTTCTCCTCAACACCAATTTTCCACTCGTTTTTTTTCTTAATCTTAATTTATTTACCTACCTTTATGGTCGAATTATAACAATCCTATCAAAAGAAAGTTTATTGGTTTAATCTAACCTCTGAGCAACAACATTGGAAGATAACACCAAACAGCCTTTAGCGGCTGACGCTTCATTGTATAATGGGCAGCCTACCGACACAGGCTCATCGTGTCCAAGTGCAAGACTTACCTCTTGTACGCCCTCCATTTCGGATAATGTCAGAGGTGAAATGATTTTGCAATATAAAAAATATCTAAAACAAAATGCGTATGCAGATTATTTTGACAAGAAAAGATGCTGAAACAAAATTGAAGGAAAAATTTGGCATAGAGCATTTCTATGATGAACAGTGGAAGTCTATCGAACGAATACTTCGAGGAGAACGAATCCTAATGATAGAACGTACTGGATTCGGCAAATCGTTATGTTACCAGTTCCCTGCCACAGTATTTGATGGTGTTACGGTTGTATTTTCTCCACTGATAGCTCTAATGCGTGATCAAGTCAGAGGATTGGTGAAAAAAGGCATTCCTGCAGCTTATATTAATTCAGAGCAGTCGCATGAGGATAATCAAGAAGCTATTCGACGCGCTAAAAACAATGAAGTAAAGATATTATATATAGCACCCGAAAGACAGGAGAATGACGAATGGATAGAAGCTACTCGCCACATAAAGCTTTCAATGATTGTAATTGATGAAGCACATACTATTTCTGTTTGGGGTCATGATTTTAGGCCATCGTTCCGCAGGATTATTAATTTAGTACAGTTCCTTCCGAAGAACTTACCTGTCCTTGCTACTACTGCAACCGCAACAAAAAGGGTTCAACATGATATTGAACAACAGATAGGTGGACAATTGACTACAATCAGAGGAAGCCTTGCGCGACCGAACTTTGCTCTGCAAGTAATAAAGGTTATGTCTGAAGATGAAAAAATGATATGGTTGGCTCAAAACATTGGCAAATTAGATGGTATTGGCTTAATATATACAGGCACACGTATAGACACAGAAACTTATGCGAAATGGCTTCAGTTTGTCGGAGTCAAAGCTATAGATTATAATGCAGGTCTCGATGCAGATACAAGAAGGTCTATAGAGAGTGGCCTAATGCAAAACAGATGGAAGTGTGTAGTATCAACCAATGCTTTAGGTATGGGAATAGATAAGCCTGACATTCGTTTTATCATACATACTCAAATTCCAGCATCACCTATTCACTACTATCAGGAGATTGGACGTGCGGGACGTGACGGAAAACCTACACGTATAATATTGTTTTACAATGAAAGTAAAGACAATGGAAGAGAAGTGCCTACAGACTCAGTACTTCCTCTTTCATTCATAGATGGTGCTCGTCCGTCATTAAAAAAATATCAAAAGGTCATAGAATTATTAAAAGAAGAACCTCTGTCTGAGAGAGAAATCCTAAAAAAGGCTAATCTTAAGCAAACTCAAGCAAGGGTGATTAAAGCAGATCTGATAGATCAAGGAATCATCAAGGAGGTTATCTATGGCAAAACAAAGAAATATGAATACCAATATAATGCCCCGGTCCTAAATACAAAATATTTTGAGGAGCAGAGAGAAGCAAAGCTGAATGAACTTCGTTCTATGGAACAGTATATATATACTGATATGCCAAGAATGAAATACTTATGCAAGTTTCTGGATAGTGACGAGCAAATGGATTATAGAAATTGCGACAACACGAATTTAGAGAAAATTCACGTAGTTACGTCACCAGAGCTAACGAAGAAGCTTGAGGACTTTAGGGATACGTATTTCCCAATTTTGGAGCTTTCTTCATGGACAACTAGAAAGGGTGGATTTAGAGTTTGTTTACCTTCTCCCTACAAGATTTTGATAGAGAAAACAATACAAAAAAATAGTGATTCCATAGAACGATATGTGAATGAATATAAAAATGATTTTAGAACATCTGATTATACCTATGAAGAAGTAGAAATAATAAAAGAGCATCTAAGAAAAGCATCACATATGGTGAATGGCTATGCAGCCTCTTATTATGGAACTTCCAATGTAGGAGCAGCTATACATCGAAGTAAATATGAGAATGGAGGGGATTTTCCTGATTTCCTGTTAAAAAAGACCTTGTCTATGTTTGGAAAGAAATTCGGAGATGTTAAATTTGATTTAGTACTATACTTGCCTCCAACAAAATCTGGAGATCTTGTAAAGAACTTTGCCATGAAGTTTGCAAGTGTAATAAGCGTTCCTATAAGTCATGCTTTGAAAAAGGTGCGTGTAACACAAGAACAAAAGATGTTTCAGAATTCATACAGCAAACGTGAAAATGTATTGGATGCATTTGATATAGAGGATGGCATAATCAAAGGTAAAACAATACTCTTGATAGATGATATATACGATAGTGGCGCAACACTAAAAGAAGTTGGAAATTTATTAACACGAAAAGGAGCAACATATATTGTTCCTATCGTTATAGCAAAAACTGTAGGAGGTACATTATGAACAAACAAGAATTGACATATTGGATAACGCTTGCATTGATTCCTAAGATGTGGACCAAGCGTAAGAATGAGATATATGTAAACTGTTTTCAACACGTTCCACAAATATCCATAATAGAATTGTTTGAAAAATCTTCAAATTGGGATATTGTCGGGCTGAATGAAACTGAGAAAAATCAGTTTGAAGAAGCAAGACTTCAATTGGCAAACAACTCATTTCTCGTGGAAGACTTAATGTCTCAAGGGTATGACATATTACCTGTAACTCATGAAGAGTACCCTAAGCTTTTGAAAAAAAATTTAAAGTTTAATGCTCCTGTTGTTATATATATAAAAGGAAACAAATCGCTGTTGAAAGAAGAGTCTATTGCTATTGTTGGGTCACGAAGTGCCGATGAGAAGTCTTTAGCTTTTACAGAAAATATAGCAAGGAAAGCTGTGACAGATAACAAGGTCGTTGTCAGTGGTTTTGCAAAAGGAGTGGATCGCCAAGCTTTAGACTCAGCAGTTAATGCAAATGGGAAAAGTATTATTGTGCTTCCACAGGGCATAATGACTTTTGGCTCTGGCTTTAAACAATATCTAAAACATATCATTCAAGGAAATGTGTTGGTTATGAGTGCTTTTGCTCCCAAAGCGCCATGGTCGGTAGAATTCGCAATGGCACGTAATCCTATTATATATGGTATGGCATCAGAAATATTTGTAGCTCAAAGTGATGATAAAGGGGGAACTTGGGCTGGTGTGCTTGATGGTCTAAGAAAGAATCGTCCTATCTATGTCAGATATCCTGACGATAATGAAAAAAATGCAAATCGTCTACTTATTCAGAAAGGAGCATTCGCCGTAGATATATGTGGAAAGACTTTACCCCTTAGCCCTGATGAACAAAAAAGTCCTAAACAGTTAGAAAAAGACACACTGGATTCAAATATAATTGCAGTATTAAATAGTGTCGAAATGATTTCCGCAAAAGAAATCATTAGCAAATTACACATAGATTGGAGAGATGACAAAATGAAGCGCTATCTTGAGAAGATGTCGCAAGTGGAAAAAAAGAAGATAAAGAATAGAATTTATTATAATTTGAAAGGTAAAGTGCAACGAGAGTTGTTTTGATGGCTCTAATAGACTTTTTTCATGACTATCATACAAGGACACTATGCTCGAACACGAATTACAACAATACCTCCTTCGTGAGTATCCGCAGGAAAATGCACGATGTGAATGGAAAGAGTTTAAGAACTTGAATAACTCGTTCTGTGGGAACGAGAAAGATGATGTCATAACCTACGTGTCGGCTATCGCCAACATTTGGGAGGACATCTTGTGATTGGTGCTAAAGACAAGACACTCGAAATCGTCGGGACTGACATTTCAAGGCTTACCTTTAATGGGCAACCGGCAAATACACAGTCTGCAACTTTCAAACTCACCGAAAGTTGCGAAGTTCTCTGAACGTCAAAACCAAAGCGCACAGTTAACGCCTTTTTATATATTCGTTTGCCTCGCCTCAACTCTATCAAGATTTTCAGCGTGGGCAACACATTGCAAATGTATGAAATTTTTCAATCAAAAAAACTTTTTTGCAAATATTTTTTTCTGAGCGTTTATTTGCGCCTATTCCACTGCTGTTTCTTTGAAAAATGGCAGTTTAAGAGTAACTTTGCCCCGAGTAAACCAAAAACGATGACAACAACTAAAAAACGGGTGGCTGCGTTCGATGTGCTGAAAGGCATCGCCATATATCTGGTGGTGATGGGGCACGTGCTGACGATGTGCATACGCGACATCGACAGTGCGGTGCTGTTCAAGCTTGTTGGAGAAATACACATGCCGATATTTTTCTTTATCAGCGGCTATTTCACCTATAAGCTTACCGGCAATGGTGATTTCGCCATGCCCAATCTGCGCAAACGCTTCTGGCAGCTTATCATACCGTTTCTGGCGGTAAGCGTGCTGTGGATGTGGTATTTTCCCCACAGCCGTCTGCAATCGCCATTGTCGCAGTCGTGGCCTCAACTTCTCACCACGTATTGGAAAGACGGCTATTGGTTTACGCTGACACTGTTTGAGGTGGTGCTTGTCTATGCCGGCATAAGCCGTCTGATGGCTGCCGCGCGACGCTTGTGGATGCAGGTTGCCATACCAGCCGCCTCATATCTGGCGTTGATTCTTGTGTCGCCCCTTATTTCCGACCCCGCCGCAAACTTCGACCCCGTAGGCATCGGACTGCTCACACAGTTTTTCCCGGTGTTTATGATGGGAGTGTTCGCCCGCAAATATTCCGACGCGTTCCGCCGCATGGCTACACAGCCGTGGGTTGCCACAGCGGCTGCCGTGGCGGCGTTCGGCACGTGGTATTATTCCGTATACACGTGGGAGTTTCCTGCCCTACCGGCATGGTGCCAGTTTGTGGCGCAACCCGTGCTCCACGCCTCGCTGATGACCGTGGTGTTCGGGATGGTCTACCGCAGCGATGTTGAGACGTTTGCCTCAACGCGCGCCGGACGCTGGCTGACTCTTCTCGGCAACGAGAGTCTCGGCATCTACCTGCTTCACTACTTTTTCCTCTTCCCTCTCACACCGCTTCAGGAGCCTATGCGTATGCTTGGGCTCACGTTTATGCCGTCGGTGATGGTGTCGGCGTTTTTCGCTTTCTTCATCATTCTTGCAGCGCTTGGAGCCAATTTGGCGATAGGGAAAAACAGAGTGTTGGCATTCCTTTTGATTGGTAAAACTGTAAAAAAAGATATAAAATGAATATAGCGATTGTTGGTTCTGGATATGTAGGTCTTGTTTCGGGCGCATGCTTCGCCGAAGTCGGCGTCGACGTGACCTGTGTCGACATCGACGAGAAAAAGATTGCAAACCTTAGAAACGGTGACATCCCCATCTACGAGCCGGGGCTCGATGACTTGGTCAAGCGCAACGTGGAGGCAGGACGCCTGCATTTCACCACCCGTCTTGAAGACGTGATCGACACGGTGGAAGTGGTGTTCAGCGCCGTCGGCACCCCTCCCGACGAGGATGGCAGCGCCGACCTTCGCTACGTGCTTGAGGTGGCGCGCACATTCGGCCGCAACATCAACAAATACGCTCTGCTCGTCACGAAGAGCACCGTGCCTGTCGGCACTTCCCACAAAATCAAAGCCGCCATCCGCGAGGAGCTGAAGCGACGCGGTGTCGACGTGCCGTTTGAGGTGGCGTCAAATCCGGAATTTCTGAAGGAAGGCGCGGCGATAAAAGACTTCATGTCGCCCGACCGTGTGGTAATCGGCATCGAATCGGAGCGTGCGCGCAAAGTGATGGAACGCCTCTACCGTCCGTTCCTGCTCAACAATTTCCGCGTGATATTCATGGACATCGCATCGGCGGAAATGACCAAGTACGCAGCCAACTCAATGCTTGCCACGCGCATCTCGTTCATGAACGACATCGCCAATCTGTGCGCTCTTGTCGGAGCCAATGTCAACATGGTGCGCAAGGGCATCGGCGCCGATGCCCGTATCGGCACAAAGTTCCTCTATCCAGGCTGCGGCTATGGCGGATCGTGCTTCCCCAAAGACGTGAAAGCCCTTATCCACACCGGTGCGGAGCATGGCTACCGCATGCGCGTAATCGAGGCAGTGGAATCGGTCAACGAACGTCAGAAATCAATCGTCTACGACAAGCTCTCCGCTTTCTTCGGCGGCGACCTGCGCGGCAAGCGCATAGCCCTGTGGGGACTGGCGTTCAAGCCTGAGACCGACGATATGCGCGAGGCTCCGGCACTGGTTGTCATCGACAAGCTGGTTGAAGCCGGCGCAGAGGTGGTGGTCTACGATCCTGTGGCAATGGACGAATGCCGCCGGCGCATCGGCAACCGTGTGGCTTATGCCCGCGACATGTATGACGCCGTGGTTGATGCCGACGCCCTTGCCCTTCTCACCGAGTGGAAACAGTTCCGCCTGCCTTCATGGGGAGTGGTGAGCCGTGCGATGCGCGGCAACGTCATCGTTGACGGACGCAACATCTACGACGAAGCCGAACTCTCAGAGGAAGGCTTCATCTACCACTGCATCGGAAAGTAAAGGCTTATGCGGCAACCGCCGCGCTTTCGAATCAATCGGATGGCGCAGCGGGGTTAATTTAGCCAAAATCGGTCATTAGAAATTAGCTACTAACGCCTTTCCAACAACCGATTTTAAGCATACCTTGCAACTTTTTTCCACTGTTTGATATGCGAATTTGCAACTTTTTTCCAGCATTTGCGCCGCATTTCTGCAACTTTTTTCCAGGCGATGCCCGAAAATTCAGAGCGCCGGATTGGAAACAAGACTGCGTACAGCGTCGTAGTCGGTCGGGGCAAACCAATGCATGCCGGCGTCCTTGGCATACCACGTAAGCTGCTTCTTGGCGTAGACGCGCGTGTTTTTCTGCAACCGCGCCACGGCAGTCGGGAAATCCATCGTGCCGTCGAAATAGGCAAACATCTCCTTGTAGCCTACGGTGTTGAGCGAATTGAGGTGGCGCAGCGGATAGACGCGGCGAGCCTCCTCGACAAGCCCCTCCTCCACCATCTTCTCAACACGCCGGTTGATGCGGTCGAAAAGCTCTTGCCGCGGCAGGTTCAAACCAATCTTTACAATTCTGAACGGCCGCTGCTTCACAGTGCCCGTGCGCAGAGACGAGTAAGGCTTTCCCGCCTGCAGACAGATTTCCACCGCATGCGCCACGCGCTTCACATTGTTCAAGTCAACCTGCTCATAGTATACGGGGTCGAGCCTGCGCAGCTCCTCACGCATAGCGTCGGCACCATCCTCGGCAAGCCGGCGCGCAACGTCGCGGCGCACGTCGTCGCTTATCGTGGGCAGCTGGTCGATGCCCTTACACACCGCGTCGACATACATCATCGAACCTCCGCACATCACCACATAGTCGTGGGTCAGGAACAAGCGTCCGATCACCGCCAACGCGTCCTCCTCAAACTGCGCGGCGCTGTAGTATTCGTCCAAACCGAGGATTCCGACAAAGTGATGGCGCACAGCGGCAAGCTCGTCGGCTGTAGGAGCGGCAGTCCCGATGGGAATGTCACGAAAAATCTGGCGCGAGTCCGCCGACACGATTTCCGTGCCGAGGTCACGCGCCAGACGTATGGCAACCGCCGTTTTTCCCACCCCCGTGGGTCCAGTAATCACTACGAGAGTTTTCTGCGGCATACAGCGTTTTTCTTTATCGTTGAGCCACGAGTTTGCAGATTTCCACAACCACATCGGTTGCTTTCTCCATTGAAGGAATCGGCACAAACTCATAGCGGCCGTGGAAGTTCAGTCCACCGGCAAAGATGTTGGGACAAGGCAGACCCTTGAACGACAGCTGCGCGCCGTCTGTGCCGCCACGGATAGGCTGCACCTTCGGAGCCACATCGGCATTTTCCATAGCCTGCTTTGCGATGTCGACAATATACATCACCGGCTCGATTTTCTCACGCATATTGTAGTATTGGTCCTTGATTTCTATCGATGCGCAACCGGGATACTCATGGTTCACCTTGCGCACAAGATGCTCAAGTTCCTTCTTGCGGCGCTCAAAGCGGTCGCGGTCGTGGTCGCGGATAATGTAAGTCAGCTTCGACTCCTCCACCGTGCCCTCAAAGCCGATAAGGTGATAGAATCCCTCATAGTCCTCGGTGTGTTCCGGAGTTTCCCACCGCGGCAACATGATGCTGAATTGGTTGGCGATGCGGATAGAGTTTATCATTTTGTGCTTGGCATAGCCCGGATGCACGTTGCGTCCCTTGAACGTAACCTTAGCCGACGCTGCGTTGAAATTCTCAAACTCAAGCTCGCCTATCGCTCCGCCGTCCATCGTGTAAGCCCAGTCGGCACCGAAACGCTCCACGTCAAACTTGTGCGCGCCCAGACCGATTTCCTCATCGGGATTGAATGCGATGCGGATGTCACCGTGCTTGATTTCCGGATGAGCCTGCAGATATTCCACAGCAGTGATAATCTCAGCGATACCCGCCTTGTCGTCGGCTCCGAGCAGCGTCTTGCCGTCGGTCACGATAAGGTCCTGACCCTTGTATTCGCAAAGCTCAGGGAAATCGGCAGGCGAAAGCACCACATTGCTGTCTTTGTCGAGCACGATGTCGCCGCCCTCGTAAGCCTTCACGATGCGCGGGTTGACGTGGCGTCCCGACATGTCGGGCGACGTGTCGAGATGGGCGATGAATCCCACAGTAGGCACTTTCTTGTCAATGTTGCCCGGAAGAGTGGCCATCAAATAGCCATTCTCGTCGAGCGATATGTTTTCAAGCCCCATTGACTGAAGTTCCTTTTCAAGAGCCTGGGCAAAAATCATCTGTCCCGGAGTGGATGGTGTAAGATTGGTAAGTTCGTCACTCTGAGTGTCGAACTTGACATAATTTAAAAATCTGTCGACAACATTCATATCTGTTGAGTTTTTCTGATTTCAAGATGTTAATTGCGTCGCGCGAACGACATTGCAAAGGTACAACATCTATTGCACAAAACTACCCCGCCGACAATGTTTTTTAATGCCGCAACGCAGTTTTATGCTCCAAAAAATTTGCGACATAGGAAAAAATTTGCAAATTTGCAGTCTAAACAATGGGAACGGCCTGCAACAACATTGATTTACTACAGGCAACCAACGTTTTTTTACAACTCTTTACTTGATTTATCAATGCTGACATCTAAGGACATATATCGAGAAGGCGCCCATAACGGTGTGTATATGGGTCTGTTTCTGGCTGTTGTATCGGTGCTGTCGTTTCTCAGCGACCGCAACTCGCTGCTCGGCATCATCGCCATGCCTATGCTCGTCTGCGTGCCTGCGCTCCACTTCTCGCTGCTGCGTTCCGCCTACCGCAAATACGGCTTAGACGCATCGTTTTCAGCGCTATGGATGCTCGGCATCACAATATTTGTCGGAGCGTCGATGATTTGCGCGCTTGCCACCTACTGCTACCTCGACTTCGCCGACCCCGACTTTTTCTACCGCACCGCAACTGCGATGATGGAAATCATGAAAGGCCGTCCGGAGATGGCCGAAACCTACAAGACTTTCAAAGTGATGGTCGACGGCGGACTGCTGCCGTCAAACATCGAATTCTGCATACAAATGATGATGCTCACAATTTTCAGCGGCTCGCTGCTGACGATTGTCCTCATCCCGCTCGTGAAGCTGCGGTTCAGAGGCTTCAACAAAAGAAACTTCCAATAACAATTTATCCCCCAATAATTAGACTATGAAAAAGCAATTTATTCTCATCATTGCTGCCGTCGGCTGTCTGCTTACGGCAAGCTACGCTGTCGCCGACAACCAACCGACCGACGACATCTATGCCACCGAGAAAACTCCGACTCTGACCAAAGAGCAGAAGAAAGCGGAAAAAGCACGCAAAAAACGCGAAAAAGAAATCAAAGACTCAATCAGTTTCGAACTGGCGAAAAAAGCCGTGGAGGAAGGACGCTTTGTAATCACTGCCGACCAGATTCGCGGCAAGCACGGACGCACCGTCAACGTGAACCGCACCACCAACTTCGTCCTCGTGCATGGCGACACAGCCGTTGTGCAATTTGCTCTTGAAGGCATTGTCAACAGCCCAAACGGCATAGGCGGACTTACCGTGGAGGGACGCGTGACAAAAAAACGCATCGACTACGACAAACGCGGAAATCTGAACTACACTATGTATGTGACCGGCACTGCCCTTTCCGCCGACGTGACGTTCACTCTGCCCAAAGGCTCAACCCGCTGCAGCGCTACCGTAAACTCAAATTTCAGCAGCGACCAGCTGACATTCTCCGGAGAGCTGTGCCCGTATCGCTCGAACGTGTATCAAGGATGGACTTTCAAATAACGCTTGTCTGAAAACAAAAGCTCAAAATCAACGGGTTAGATAAATAGAGAATTTGTCGTAAATCCAATAAAATATGGATTTACGACAAATTCCTCAAAAAGAAGCTCTTCCCGGAGATATTATCATATTATCGGATAAAAATAATTATCCTAAGCATGCGGTTATGTTTGACAAAGTCGTTAATGAAGATACATTAGTAAACTATTCTAATGGTTCCCACGAGCTAAAAACTGGATATAAAAAATGGTGCATTATTAGAATGGTAGTATGATAGATTATATATTTTATAGAGTATATTGGGCTTATAACAAAAAAAGAGAGTCCGCAAAGTTTCTTAGCCCTTTGTATATGGCAATGGTCTTTGCGTTTCTCTTTTTCCCATTCGCATTATTTTTGTGCGAACTATTAAGGGATTCATACCATAGAAATGATGGATATTTATTATCCATTTATCTACTAATGATATTAGTATACTCTTATTTAAGATTTTTCCCAAACAAAAAGATATGGTTGATAAATAAAAAATTCGAAGGGAATGGTTATAATCATAAGATTCCAGATTGGTGTTTTTTCGTGGTTCTTCCATTATCCATAGTTTGGGGAATTATAACTTACTCTCTTTTGGTAAAGTTTTTCATAAAACCTTTTGCCTTGAGAGGTATTATATATAATATGCTGTAATCGTTCTATAAAAGATTGCAATCAAAATTAGGATTTTTCTTGTCTGGAGTTTTTGATTGCAATTTCAAATATATAGTACAACTTAGAAATTAATAAATATAAGTAGAAGAGGCTTTGTTTGTAAAAATATAATTATTTTCTTATAAAACTTCTTTACACTAAGAGCATTAATCGTTGCATATTATGTCTTATACCAACATATGTATATAAGGAAGTTTCATTCCATCAGTATTTGTTTTTCACTATAACTTTAGTATTAAGAAACTAATACCAAAACATACATCAGGCTCCCCAATAAAAGCCTTAAAACTATCTCCTAAAGATGTTTGCAATTTAAATAAAGCGACATCTGTTGAGGGATATGGTGATAAAGTGATTACAGACGAATATGGAAACTTTATCCCAGCTTCAGAGATATATAAATATGGAATTGTTAATTCTTCAGAGAATATGGAAGGATTTATACCTGAAATATTGGTATCTCCTAAATATTCAATTACTAAAGAAGACTTAAAGCCAAAATTATATTCGGGCAATATAGCTAATCATCCAGATGCTAATAATAGTATGACAGATTGGTTTAAGGTTATTTCTTACTTGACGCCGAATAATAAACAGAGATTTCTTAATTGGTTGAATAAACACTCTCTTGCTATAACTGGAGCTACGATAGGTGGAGCCACAGCAATAACAGATAATAAAAAATAGATAAGTAAAATGAAATTAGAGCATTATTTTTTATATCGGGACGTAGATGTTGATATAAAAAAAGTAGACAAAATCGAAATTACAGATGTTGATTGTTATGAAGGTCCTAAGGACGATACACTTATTGTCACAAAAAATAATTATCCTAAATTCGATGAATTACTATTGGAAAAATATAATGGAAGAAGCGGGTGTACAAGTTATATAGACATAAGCTTCTATAAAGTAAATAAATATTTTGGTTATACAAGAAATCTTGGCTATAAAACAATAGACTTTTCTGCTAGTCGTTCATCTTATAAGGACGAAAAAGAAGCATATAATGCTATAAAGCAAGCTAAAGAATGGTTTAAAAAGAAACAAAAGTTATGATTAATAGGATATTTTTAATGCTTTTATTTATTATATCTACTGTGGATATTAACTATGCCCAACACATGAAATTCAATGGAATATCTATGGGCGAAACTCCTACAGTCTTTATAAGTAAATTAAAAGCCAAAGGATTTATTCCAAAATATCAAAATAGTGATAATATTTTGATGGGAAAATTTTGTGGTGTATAAGATTGTACTATTGTAGTTACAATTAAAAGAAATACGATATGTGGAACTACTGTAATATTTCCACAAAGTGAAAAGTGGAAAGATTTAAAAAATCGTTATAACTGCTTTAAATCCATATTAATACAAACGCAATTATATACTATTATAACCTAAACAAATTAGGCATATAAAAGTTATTCTGATAAAGATAACTGAGGTTCAAGAAAATCTGCGTATTTTTGCAATAAAATTGTGAGTATATGGCAGAGAACGATAAACAGGAAGTGGATTCAAAAAGCAGTTCAGACCCGAAAGAAAATACCAGAAGCCGGATTGCAATGATATATGTATGTGCCTTCTTTGGTGTTATTGTTGTGGTATTTGGAATTGGTCTTTTTAGCTGTTTCAAAGTAGATGAGTACAAGGATATGCTTGTAACTGTTTCAGGCATATTGTCTGGGCCTCTTGGATTTATTGTTGGTTACTATTTTAAGGCTTCAAAAGAATGAACACGTTTATAGTCACATATACTTTGGATGACTCTACGGAGTCATACTCCAAGATAAGTTCTCGCTTGAAGGACTTTCCTAAGTGGGCAAAACTATTCGCCCGTGTATGGCTAATCAGGACATCACGTTCTTCCAAAAGAGTTCGTGATGAGTTGTCCGATGTAATCGAAGGCAAGGGGAAAATTGTCGTAATCAACATCACAGACTCTGCGTGGGCCACATACGGCATCAATGATAGGATGATTGACTGGATGAAAGAAAATATTTGAGGGCTTACTTTTATAGTAGGCTCTTTTTATATGGCCAAAGTCTGTATTTAGGTCTGTGAGTGGATTTTCTACCATAGAAAATCATACTTGCAGACACTCATAAGACCTTTATACGGCTTTGATTTTAGTGATTATCGTTATAAAAATAACATAAGAAATTGTCTTATAGCCATTTGGCTAATTCACCGTTTTTTCGTAACTTCAAATAAAAATCGGTGAAAAAATGAGTGCAAATCACAATCTTTTCTACTTCTTCAAACAGTTTCCCGATGAGGATGCTTGCAGGAAGTATCTTGAAAAACGCAGGTGGGGCAATACTCCTGTCTGTCCGCATTGCGGCAATGCACAAAAGATTTACCGTTATAAAAACGGAAAGACTTTCAAGTGCGCACATTGTGGTAAACAGTTCAAGGTCACTATCAGCACAATTTACGAGAACTCCAACATTCCTTTGCAGAAATGGTTTCTGACTTTCTATCTGATTTCGCTATCAAAGAAAGGCATCAGTTCCGTTGAGTTGTCAAAGACTATCGGTGTGACGCAAAAATCGGCTTGGTACTTGTTGCACAAGATACGTTATATGTTGGAACATCGTAATTCCGATAACCAACTACGGGGAACGGTTGAAGTAGATGAAACTTATGTCGGTGGTAAGAAAAAGGGTAAACGTGGTAGAGGTTCAGAAAACAAAACACCAGTATTCGGGGCGGTCCAGCGCAAAGGTCGCTTGTCAATTACGCCAGTGGAGAACACCAAACGCATAACATTAGAGCCGATAATCCATAAACGGATAAAAGGCGGTTCCCATATTATGAGTGATGAATGGTGGGCTTACACTAAATTGGATAAGGACTATAAACATAGCGTAGTGAAACACAAACGCAAGGAATATGTGCGTGGGGATGTTTACACAAACACTATCGAGGGCGCTTGGTCGCATCTGAAAAGGTCGATGATGGGTACTTACCACAGACCGAGTAAGGAACACCTCTCCAAATACTGTGCGGAGTTTGAATTTACCTACAATACCCGAAAGAAAACGCCACTGGAAAAATTCAATCAAATCATAGACAAAAATTTAATCCGTGTCGGTTATACGGATATAGTCGGCACATAAAATCAATTCAACATTATGGAGAAAGTTTCTGTAAAACTCGTGATGTTCAAACAAAAGACCATGCACGAGGAGGGGGAGTATTGTGGTTACTGTCCGGCATTAGGTGCGTTCCACGTTATGACTTCTTTTGAAAAACTACTTGCTTATATGCAAGACCGACTTGAAAGAGACCTTGCAGGACGTATTCATTACCGTAATCTTAAAAATAGAGGTTGGGAAGTGAGTGAAAATTCAGCAAAACCACCTACCTTTGCAGATGAGGAATTGGTGAAACGTACCGAAGAATCATTTGAAGTCAAAATTAAAGAACCCATTATCGTAGAATTATATGCCGAACTCACACCACCAAGAGACCCATACTCCCACTTGTTTCCACACGAGAATAGTTGAGGACTTTTTAGGAGTACACGATTTTATACCGACAATTCTCACAGAGTGTACGTTGTTCAAAAAAGAAGAACTCCGTGTAGAAGTTCCCCATTTGAAAATGTTATCCAAAAGTAAAGTTATGGATTTACTCATTGATGCGGAAATGCCATTTAGTGAGTTTGAAGCCTACTACAAGCATTTGCAGACAATGCAAAACTTTGACACACTTGTGGATTTATCGGGCGAAACCTTGAAAAAGTAACTACTTTGCCCGATAAATGGCTATCTCGTATTCGTTGGCGTACTTCTTGCTGTTCGCCACTTCCATATAGACATTTCCGTTCTTTGTAGCTTTGCGGTACTGCTTTACATTCGTGTCGTAAACATCGGGAAGTAGTTTTCCAGTATTTGAGCGCACGTTTACATTCTCACCTTTGGCTACATACTCATAACCGTAATCAACGGCTTTCTGTATGAAGTCGGTGGCTTTTTCCGCAAAAAGTCTTAGGGTCATTTGCACCACCACACCTTTTTCGTTGGACTCCATACCCACGAAGCAATCACCGAAATCATAGAAGAAAGTCAAGTCCAAAATTTGGGCGGGGGTAACATCAAACTCTTTCTCCACTGTCGGAATTGTGAAAAACGAAGCCCCCAACCAGTTGGTATAGTATTCGGGGGTAAGGAACGCTGCACGTTTTTCTTCGGGTGTGCTTGGCACTTTGCTTTGTGCAAAACTGAATTGACCGATGATGGCGAATAGTACCACCAAAAGGATTTTTCTTGAAGCTCTTGTTTCCATTCTACATTTTATTTGAGTTAGACAATAATCTGTAAAACGGCAACGGTATGAACGATAACGGGTAAACGAAAACGTAGAACCACTGCCCAACGTCGTCGTGGCCTACCACAGCCAACTTACCCATAGGAGCGGTTCTACGTCTATGACGCAGGACACACTTCACCCTTTGGGTAAGTTGATTATCAGCCTCTCTTATGGTCTGTTGTGGTAGTTCGACGACGATTAGGCTGTATGTCCGAAAAGAGCGCAAGCACTCTTGTTCGGATGCAAAGTTAGTTATTTTTAATGAGATAAATGCTAAATAGCTACTTAGTTATTTTTATAACAATAAAAAATGCTTTATTTTATGATTTTGAGTATCTTTGCAGAAACAAAAATAAATAATATGCACTTTGTACTATCTTATGATTTAAGCGCTACGGGAGAGCGTAGAAGTTCTATCGAAGAGCGCATTGATAATATTTTGTCTCCTTACCGTCATATTAGAAGATTGACTACGTTTTTCATTATTCATATACAGAATGAAGCTCAATGGGAAGCTATACGTTCTTCTTTAACTGCATTAGCACAAGAAATTCCAGAAACCTTACATTTTATAATGAGTCCTGCTATGTCAGGAGGGCAATATAATGGAATATTACAAAAAGGAGAATGGGATGAGATAAATAATATAACGTCACTATGAGTAACGAAGGAAATAACAAAGCAGAGATTGAATCAAATCCAATAGGGAATGAACTTCAATTTGAATTATCAATCCCAGAAAAATTGAAATAAAGATGGTTGATGCGTCATCTTTAAATGACTATGAGTTATGGGTATTTATTGCATCTTTATTATGTAATTTTCTTGTGGGGTTTATTGTTGCGTATATTTCTAATACCATACCAGAACGCGAATTTTTATATATTATAATAAGTGTAATTTTTGGCTTGTTATTTGCTTTTTCTATTTTTGAGGTATATCAAAAACGCAAGAAAATGTCTATTGAAAAGAAAGTTATCAAAATGGGAGCATCCAAAAGAAATACGGTTTGATTTGGAATTTTCAACCTAAAATCTTACATTTGGTGTAAATAGTATATAATTACGAATACAAAAATATGGGAATCCCACTAAATGTGAAGAAGAATTTCAAGGTTATTCTAAAGATAATCATTCTAAACTACTACTTAATCTGCAATCACCTGCGGATATTCGCCTGCCAAGAACGTGTTAAGTCTTTCTGTCCAAGCAACACATTGCGCTCCTTACTCTTCAGATGGTCGAGCGCCGTCATACTGAAGGAATGTATAAATAGCTATTACTTTAACTATTTGCAGGTCAGAAGAGTCGCGCCGCCTGATAGCCGGCATAGAGAGCGACAAAGCCAGCCACAAGACTGACCACGACATTTAGGCACATGCCGGCAGCATCGGAAATGCGCAGCATTTGCATGTTTTCGTTCATAAACGTGGAGAATGTGGTGAACCCTCCACAGAAACCCACCGTAAGAAACAATTTAAGGCTTTGCGGCATCCACTCCTGGGACAGTCCGCAGAACAGACCTATCAGCAAGCAGCCAAGCACGTTGACAGCCAGCGTGCCGGCGGGCATCCATCCGTCAAACCAATTCTGCACCGTGCGTGTCAGCAGATAGCGCAACGCTCCGCCCACAAAACTGCCGCACCCCACTATCATCAATGATTTCAGCATATCCATATTCTTATTGTTAAAAAGCCTTCAATGCCGCGGCATTGAAGGCTTCACTATTTGTTTTCGTCCGTCACAGGCGTATTGTGCGATAAACGAACGGCTCCTTCAAAGGGATTTTTATCTTCAGCCGTTTGTCAATGTGATTCACATAGTCGGCAGCCTCGGCAAACGTGTCAAATCCTTCGGCAACGACGAAATAGTCCTTCGCCCCGTTCTGAATCACGTAAGCCTTCGCCCCGTTCTGCCGTAAGCGCGTGCAAAACGCCTTTGCATTAAACATCTGACGCATCGCACCCACAACCACGCTGTAGCGCTTCATCTTGTTTACATCGTCGTCAAACGCCTGCCACACGTTGCCTTCAAGATACAATGCCGAGCAGCCGTCGACGGTCTGCACATACGGACGCGAAGCCTCCATTATTTTGTTGTGGATTGTCGGCTCGACAACGCTGTCGAGATCAGCCTCCGCGGCATTGCGGCTGCGCACCGCCGCCTCATACGACTCACGGTAGTTGCTCTCCGTTGTCTTGCAACCCGCCAATGTCAGAGCCGACAGCACTGCGATAACAACCAAACGCTTCATTGCCTGCTACTTCTTTTGATACTTATATATATCCTTGAGTTTCAAGAAATAATGCAGATGCGAGTAAGGCAGGATCGTGCCTTTGCCAGAGTTGCTGTAAGCCTGCTGGTAAGGAATCACCACCTCACACGAATCGCCCACGTTCATAGCCATCAACGCGATTTGGAAACCGGTGATGTTGGCACTCAACACAGAGCGGTAAACACTGTCGGCAGGCGACGTCAGCAAGTAGGTGGAGTCGACGCCGACACCTCTGCACGTAAGCAGCTTATACTTCACGTCGACAGTCGAAGAAATCAGAGGCGACAAGTTGCCCTCCGTCGCCGAACGATCGGTAAAGTAATGAATCAGCACATAGGCGTTGCGGTCAAACTCCGGTACCACCTTCTGATAGTAAGGTGTGCCGTCGGCATTTGTGCGCGCCTCCTGCTGTGCCAGCCACGCATTGTTTTCATTGCGCCAGTCCTCATAGTACTCCCACACGTCGCGCACCGGATCGAGCTTGCACGCCGAGAGCACCAGAAGGAACAACGCCAATAAAGGAAATTTTTTCATTAAAATTCTACTTTTGGAGCAGTCTGAGCCGCTTCATCGGCTTGGAACTGCGGTTTCTTTTCAAATCCGAACATTCCGGCAATTATGTTGCCCGGGAATTTCATCACGGAATTGTTGTATTTGTTGACAGCGTTTGTGTAGTCCACACGCGCCGTTGAGATGCGGTTTTCGGTGCCTTCAAGCTGCGTCTGAAGGTCGCGGAAGTTTTCCGTGCCCTTGATGTTTGGATACGCCTCCGAGACAGCGAGCAACGACTTCAACGCGCCCGACAGCTCATTTTGCGCCTGCTGGAACTTCTTCAAGTTCTCCTCGGTCAGCTGGTCGGCGGTGATGTTGACAGTTCCCACCTTCGCGCGCGCGTCGGTCACAGCCTGCAGCGTGTTTGCCTCATGGGCAGCGGCGCCCTTCACCGTGCTCACCAAGTTTGGCACAAGGTCGGCACGGCGCTGATATGCAGTCTGCACCTTGCCCCAAGCGTTCTCCACCTCGTTGCTGTCAGCAACAATAGTATTGTACTTGCCGACAGTGCAACCGCCGAAAATCAGCAACAGCACAACCACTGCCGCAAGCACAATCCACAATGTTTTTATCTTCATAACCGATCTATTGGTTTAGTTATCCTCTTAGAGCAATTTCTTAAGCAACGACTTCATTGTCACCTCCTTGTCGAGGATGCCGGCGATGTCGGCAATGGCAACACGGCTCTGCTCCATCGTGTCGCGGTGACGGATGGTAACGGTGTTGTCCTCAAGAGTCTGATGGTCGACAGTGATACAATACGGCGTACCGATTGCATCCTGACGGCGGTAGCGTTTGCCGATAGAGTCCTTGCCGTCGTATTGCACCTTGAAATCAAACTTCAGCGAGTCGATGATTTCCTGAGCCTTTTCTGGAAGTCCGTCCTTGCGCACCAAAGGCATGATAGCGGCCTTAACCGGAGCCAAAGCAGCCGGCAGGTGAAGCACCACGCGGGTCTCGCCGTTCTCGAGTTTCTCCTCCTCATAAGAAGAAGCATAAACTGAAAGGAACATACGGTCCACACCTATTGATGTCTCGATTACATAAGGCACGTAGCTCTGGTTGAGCTCCGGATCGAAATATTGAATCTTCTTGCCAGAGAATTTCTCGTGGTTGCTGAGGTCGAAGTTTGTACGCGAGTGGATACCCTCAACCTCCTTGAAGCCAAACGGCATAAGGAACTCGATGTCGGTTGCGGCGTTGGCGTAGTGAGCCAATTTCTCATGGTCGTGGTAGCGATACTTCTCATCGCCGAGACCAAGAGCCTTGTGCCATTTCAAGCGAATCTCCTTCCATTTCTTGAACCATTCAAGCTCATCGCCCGGACGCACGAAGAACTGCATTTCCATCTGCTCGAACTCACGCATACGGAAGATGAACTGACGGGCAACGATCTCGTTACGGAAAGCCTTGCCAATCTGTGCGATACCAAACGGAATGCGCATACGTCCTGTTTTCTGTACGTTAAGGAAGTTCACGAAGATGCCCTGAGCCGTTTCCGGACGCAGATAGACGCGCATAGAGCCGTCGGCAGTGCTTCCCATCTCTGTCGAGAACATCAAGTTGAACTGACGCACCTCAGTCCAGTTCTTTGTGCCTGAAATCGGGCATACGATGCCGTAGTCAAGGATAATCTGACGCAATTCCTCAAGGTTCATGTCGTTCATCGCCTTGGCATAGCGCTCATGCAGCTCGTTGCGCTTTGCAGTGTGCTCGAGCACGCGCGGGTTTGTCTCACGATAAAGTTTCTCATCAAAACCCTCTCCGAATTTCTTTGCAGCCTTTGCTACTTCCTTGTTGATTTTATCGTCGAATTTTGCGATTTCGTCCTCGATAAGCACATCGGCACGATAGCGCTTCTTAGAGTCGCGGTTGTCGATCAACGGGTCGTTGAACGCATCGACGTGTCCGGAAGCCTTCCAGATTGTCGGGTGCATGAATATAGCTGAGTCAAGACCAACGATATTCTCATTCAACTGCGTCATGGCGTCCCACCAATAGCGCTTGATGTTGTTTTTCAACTCAACGCCATTCTGTCCGTAGTCGTAAACAGCCGACAAACCGTCGTAGATTTCACTTGACGGAAATACAAAACCATACTCTTTGGCGTGAGCCACAATTTTCTTGAACAAATCTTCTTGTGCCATTTTTTATCTTGTTTTTTCTAATAAATTCAATGTTCATGGGGTCTGCTGACCACCTTTTCGTTATTTTAAGGTGCAAAGTAAATAAATTTTCTCGATTTTCTTCTTATTTTTGCAGAGGCTTTCCTCTGAAATTGTATTTATTTGGTAAATAACCTACTTTTTTAACGACAAAAACATATTTCCAGAAGCCTAAAAAACTGACCCAACTATGAAAGAAGACGAAATAGACGACATCTCTGAAAAAATCGACGACGCCTCAACCGGCGCCGAGGCTCACTCCACTTATGTGGTTCCGAAAGACAAAAGCAAGCATTTGTCGGGAATGTTCCAAAACTGGTTTCTCGACTATGCGTCATACGTGATTCTGGAACGCGCCGTGCCCCACATCCAGGACGGTCTGAAACCCGTGCAGAGGCGCATCCTGCACACAATGAAGGAACTCGACGACGGTCGCTTCAACAAAGTGGCGAACATCGTGGGAAGCACCATGCAGTATCACCCCCACGGCGACGCCTCTATCGGCGACGCCCTCGTGCAGCTCGGACAGAAGGAACTGCTTGTCGACACGCAAGGAAACTGGGGTAACATTCTCACCGGCGACAGCGCCGCAGCGCCACGTTACATCGAGGCGCGTCTTTCAGAATTCGCCATCGAGACGGTCTACAACCCCAAGACCACCGACTGGACCGTGAGCTACGACGGACGCAAGCCCGAGCCGGTAACGTTGCCGGTGAAATATCCGCTTCTGCTTGCGCAGGGTGCGGAGGGAATCGCCGTCGGTCTGTCGTCAAAAATCCTTCCACACAACTTCGTGGAGATTCTCGACGCTGCGATAGCATATCTGCGCGGCGAGGAGTTTGCCCTGTATCCCGACTTCCCTACCGGAGGTTTCATCGACGTGTCGAAATATAACGACGGCGAGCGCGGAGGGTCAGTACGCGTGCGCGCAAAAATCGAAAAAATCGACAACAAGACATTGGAAATCACCGACGTGCCGTTCGGACGCACTTCAGGAAGCGTCATTGAGACTATCATCAAAGCTCAGGAAAAGGGAAAAATCAAAATAAAACGGGTGGACGACAACACGGCGAAACACGCCGACATCATCGTACACCTGCTGCCTGGCACGTCGAGCGACCGGACTATCGACGCGCTCTATGCCTTTACAGACTGCGAGGTGAGCATTTCGCCAAACTGCTGCGTGATTTCCGACCGCAAGCCGCATTTCCTGTCGGTGAGCGACGTGCTGCGCCACAGTGTGGACACCACCAAGCACCTGCTGCAACGCGAGCTCGAGATTCAGCGCGGAGAGCTGCGTGAAAGCCTGCTCTACGCCTCGCTCGAGAAAATATTCATCGAGGAGCGCATCTATAAGGACAAGGAGTATGAGCAGAGCAAAAGCGTCGACGAGGCTGTGGCACACATCGACAAGCGTCTGGAGCCTTTCAAGCCATCGTTTGTGCGCGACGTGACACGCGACGACATCCTGAAACTTCTTGAAATCAAGATGAAGCGCATCCTTAAATTCAACGCCGACAGCGCCGACACCTACATCCAGTCGCTGAAAGACCATATCGACGTTATCAACGACAAGCTGACACGGATGGTAGAAGTGACCATCGACTGGTACAAGCATCTGAAAGATAAATACGGCGCCCATTATCCACGCCGCACCGTGATACGCAGTTTCGACAATATCGAGGCGACGCGCGTTGCCGAAGCCAATGAGAAATTGTATATCAACCGCGAAGACGGATTCATTGGCACCGGACTGAAGAAAGACGAGTTTGTGTGCAACTGCTCCGACATCGACGATGTGATTATCTTCTACAAGGATGGTAAATACAAAGTTACTAAAGTGGCAGACAAACTTTACGTCGGCAAGAACATACTGTATATCAACGTATTCAAGCGCAACGACCAGCGCACAATCTACAATCTTGTCTACCAGAACGGCAAGGGTGGCGTGGTCTACATGAAGCGTTTCGCCGTGATAGGCATCACGCGCGACAAGGAATACGACATGACACAAGGCACAAAAGGCACTAAGATATGGTGGTTCTCCGCCAACCCCAACGGCGAGGCTGAGACGCTGCGCGTGACTCTGAAAGAGAAACCACGCCTGAAGGTGCTGCAGTTTGACATAAACTTTGCCGACCTTGCCATCAAGGGCAAGCAAGCGATGGGCAACATGGTGACGAAAAACGAGGTGCACCGCATATCGCTCAAAGAGCGCGGAGTGTCGACGCTCGGCGGCCGCGAGGTGTGGTTCGACCCCGACGTGCTGCGTCTGAACTACGACGGCCGCGGCACATCGCTCGGCGAGTTCAACGCCAACGACAAGATACTGATCGTGCTCAAGAACGGACAATTCTACACATCTTCGTTCGACGCCGGCAACCACTATGAGGACAACATCCTGCTCATCGAGAAATTCGAGGAGAGCAAGGTGTGGACAGCCGTGCTCAACGATGCCGACCAGGGCTACCCCTACATCAAGCGTTTCACGTTTGAGGCAGCATCGAAGAAGCAAAGCTTCATCGGCGACAACCCCGACTCTTCACTGATTACGCTGTCCGACAAGCGATACCCGCGCTTCCGCGTGACCTTCGGCGGTGCCGACGAATTCCGCGAGCCTCTCATAATCGACGCTGAAGAATTTATCGGCGCCAAGAGCTTCAAAGCCAAAGGCAAACGCGTCACGAACTTCAACATGGACAGCATCGAGGAAATTGAGCCGCGCGAGATGCCGGAGGAAGAACTTGAAGCTCCGGCTGTCGATATCGATGTGGACAGCGTGGACGGCGACGACGTTATCAACCAGAACGACGTGCGCGATGAATTGACTGGACAACAACGATTGTTTGACGACGAAACCGAGGAATGATGCGCCTGAGACTGTCGATATTGGCAACGCTGCTTGCCGCTGCGATATGCGGGCAGGCGGAGCCGCAGGATTCCACCGTTCTGCGTCCAGCCACAGTGACTGTGGCAATCGACGCAGGCGCGACACACAGCCTCGACACGTATCTCAGCCCGCTGTTCTACGACGGAATGCATCTGCGCATAGGATTTGAGAGGCAACGCGCATCTCGCTTCAACCCGGAGCGGTGGACAAACAAAATTGAGGCGGGTTTCACCTACGACCATCCGTCGAACCCCGCCGGCAACAACTCGCTCCACACCATCATCGCAGATGTGGATTTCGCCATGCTGCACCGATGGCGCGTGGCGCAGGGGCTTACGCTACATGCCGGCGCCGGCATCGGCTTCCGCGGAGGCGTGACCTACAATCCCCGCAATTCCAACAATGTGTGCTCGCCGCTGATACGCCTCTATGCCGGAGCAAGCGGCATGGCGGCTTACCGCTTCAATGCCGGCAGGCTTCCTATGACGGTGCGCTGGCAGGCGACACTGCCGGTGGTTGGAGGTTTCTTTCTTCCCGACTACGACCAATCGTTCTATGAGATGTATCTCGGCAACTATCGCAACACCATTAATTTCGGGTTCTGGCACAACCGTTTCGATATGGACAACACCGTATGCCTCGACTTCCATTTCGGCACGTCGTCGCTACGCCTGGGATACCGCAATGAATTTACGACGGTTTGGGAAAACAACATCAGCCAGCGCCGCGCCACACACAGCCTCGTGGTGGGAATTCAATGGGAATCGCTGCGGATTGACACGCGCCGAGCAATGCCTGAACGTGCAAAAATAATATCAGCAACTTATTGAATATGAAAACTGCCTGCTTAAACATATTGGTTATGCTGCTGTCGATTGCAAGCCTCACGGCATGCCACGACGAGCCCCAGTTTGCCGACACGCCGACAGGCAATTTCGAGGCGCTGTGGTCGGCTCTCGACCGCCATTACTGCTTCTTTCAATACAAAAACGTAGACTGGCAGGAGGTGCACGACCGATATGCCGCGAAAATCAGCAACAGCATGACCTCTGAAGAGCTTTTCCGCGTATGCTCCGAAATGCTTAAAGAGCTTAAAGACGGACACACCAACCTGTCGTCATCATTCGACACGTCGCGCTACTGGATTTGGGAGCAATTCCCGCAAAACTACGACGAGAGGCTTGTGGAGGAACACTATCTGCACTTCGACTACCGCCGCACAAGCGGAATCTCATACCGCATCCTCGAAAACAATTATGCCTATATGCGCTACCCGTCGTTCTCCTACAGCATCGGCGAAGGCAACCTTGACAACGTGCTGGCAACGCTCGCCCTTGCCGACGGTCTGATCATCGATGTGCGCGACAACGGAGGAGGCATCATCACCAATGCGGAGACTCTCGTGGCGCGGTTCATCGACAAGCGCATTCTCGCAGGATACATCTCGCACAAGACCGGCTCCGGACACGACGATTTCTCCGAGCCATACGCTTACTACATCGACCCGGCAAAAGGCAGGGTGCATTGGACCGGAAAGCCGATAGCCGTGCTTACAAACCGTTCAACCTACAGCGCCGCAAACAATTTCGTGTCGATAATGAAGAGTCTGCCCAACGTGGTTGTGGTGGGCGATGCCACAGGTGGCGGATGCGGAATGCCGTTCACGTCGGAACTGCCTAACGGCTGGAGCGTGCGGTTCAGCGCGGCGCCTATCTACGACGCCGCCCGACAGCTCACGGAGTTTGGCGTGCAGCCAACCGACGGCTGCCAGACAGATATGACCGATGCCGACCGTCAACGAGGCGTGGACACCATCATCGAGCGTGCGTTCGAAGCTCTGACCGACATGCAACGATAATCGTCAGCGTATATAAGGCTTGAAATTGTCGAGGAGCGAAAGCTCGTCGACGTGGCATGCCAACGACTCCGCCACAGCTGTCAGCTGCCCGGCAGTCAGCGCGCTTGTCTGCCCACCGTCGTTGACGGCAAGGCGATGGCTGGTGGCGGCAGGCTCTCCCGACACCGCCGCATCCACCAACTCTTTTAAAATCTTGGCAAACGCCTCGTCGGGACACGCTCCCTCTCCCCTTTCGGCAGTGTCGCCACTACGCACAAAATAGTATGCCCTTCCTCGATTGCCGCCGCGCTCAATACGCGTGCGTACATATAATTCAGGACTGACCGTCAAATCAAATTCCAACGATGTCAGACCCTCTTTTTTCAATATTTCAAGTATTTTGTCCATTTCTTACAATTTCAACCGAAATATCGCACTTTTTTTCTTTTCTTGCAAATATCTTCCACCAATACGTAAACGCCCATACAAATCACAACAATTAACACAAGACAGTTGCTTTTTAACGCGTGGTTGACTATCTTTGTGAAATCATCAACAAGGACAAAACCTCAACGACAATGCAATCAATACTTATAGTAGAAGACGATATTACTTTTTCAACGATGCTGCGCACATGGCTCGGAAAAAAGGGTTTTCAAGCAGAGACAGCAGGCAGCGTGACTGCCGCCAAACGACTGCTTGAAAAGACTGCGTTCGACTTGATTTTGTCCGACCTCCGCCTGCCCGACGATGACGGCATCACACTGTTGCCATGGAAAAAGGAGCAAGGCATCGACGCCCCGCTAATCATCATGACAAGCTACGCCGACATCCAGAATGCAGTGCTTGCAATGAAGGAAGGCGCGAGCGACTATGTGTCGAAGCCCATAAAGCCCGACCTGCTGCTGCAAAAAATAAACGATGCCTTGGCTAACTGCTCAACCGCCGACAACGACGTGGCTGAAAAACCGTCCACTGACAGCGCCGACGACTCCGACCCCGATTTTCTTGAGGGCGAGAGCGAGGCGGCACGAAAACTGTACAGCATGGTGTCGCTTGTGGCTCCCACCCAGATGTCGGTGCTTATCAACGGCGCGAGCGGCACAGGCAAGGAATATGTAGCCCACCGCATCCACCGTCAGAGCAAGAGGGCGGACAAGCCGTTTGTCGCCATCGACTGCGGTTCAATACCCAAAGAGCTTGCCGCATCTGAATTTTTCGGCCATGTGAAAGGCTCGTTTACCGGCGCGCTTGCCGACAAGACAGGTGCCTTTGTGGAAGCTAACGGCGGAACACTGTTTCTTGACGAGGTGGGCAATCTAAGTTACGAGGTGCAGGTGCAGTTGCTGCGTGCGCTTCAGGAGCGCAAGGTGCGTCCTGTAGGCGCCACCAAGGAAATCGATGTCGACGTGCGTCTTGTCACCGCCACCAACGAAGACCTTCAGGCTGCAATAGCCAAAGGCACATTCCGCGAGGATCTGTACCACCGCCTGAACGAGTTCACGCTGCAGATGCCGGCACTCCACGAGCGTGGCGGCGACATACTGCTCTTCGCCAACTTCTTCCTCCGTCAAGCCAACCGCGAGCTCGACCGCAACGTGGATGGTTTCGACGCTGAATCGCAGCGCATACTGATGGACTACGCATGGCCGGGCAACCTGAGGCAGTTGAAAAACCTCGTGAAACGCGCCACTCTGCTTGCCGCCGACACGTTGATTCATCCTCGGGATTTTGCCGACGGTCTTACCCCGGCGTCAGCACCTGCCGACGAGGCGGCTCCGCAAGCGCAGGCTCCGGCATCGTTGCATCTGCGCAACAGCGACGAGGAACGGGAACGCATAATCGAGGCCCTGCAACAGACAAAATACAACAAGAGCAAGGCGGCTCAACTGCTTGGAGTGGACCGCAAAACGCTCTACAACAAGATAAAGCAATACGGACTTTGACATATTCTGCCACACAAAGTGAGGATTTACGACACCTCATCGTGTGGAAAAATTCCCCACTTTGAGAAACAGATTACGCAAAGATTCGTTTATAACATATTGATTACAAACAATTTTGAGGCGCATCGGCGCATTGGCACAATTGTTGTCGCTTCAAAACATGGAGATAACGCACTTCGGCACCCTTGAAACGTTGCCTCTAAAAAGAAGACAGCATTTCAAGAAATGACTCATTAGTTTTGTGTGATAGTTCGTTTTTTTCATCGGCGGAGATGCCGACGCATAAGTTATAATTCCCTACGGTGTTGAAAGTGTGATTAGTTATTCAAGAGGCCATTTCCGCGACGGAAACGGTCTCTTTTTTAATGCTTCGCCACCTTGTCGGCATTGCGCGCCACAAAGTCCTTCCACGAAGAATAAGATTTCTGCGCTACAGGTCGCTGCGACTCGTAGAAATGACACAACGCCACGCCAAGAGCGTCGGTGGCGTCGAGATGCGGGTCGATTGCCTCACGCGGAATGTTGAGAATGCGGCGCAACATCTCTGCCACCTGCTCCTTCGAGGCTGCGCCGTTGCCCGTAATCGCCTGTTTCACCTTCAGCGGCGCATATTCGGCAATCGGAATGTCCTTAACCAAAGCGGCAGCCATAGCCACCCCCTGCGCACGTCCGAGTTTGAGCATCGACTGCACATTCTTGCCATAGAACGGTGCCTCAAGCGCCATCTCGTCAGGCAGATACTGCTCTACCAAGCCAGTGACACGCTCGGCGATGCGGCGCAGACGCATATAGCGGTCGTCAAACTTGCTGAGCATAATCACACCCATGGCAATCAGCTCCGGCTTGCGCTGGCGCACGCCGAGAATGCCATACCCCATCACGTTTGTGCCAGGGTCTATGCCAATGATAATCTTGTCCCAGTCAGCCTGTCTTTCCATCTACAAATCCACCTCCTCAAGAAGCGTTGAGAAACCAGCCACCTGATGTCCGAAGCGTTTTGCCATCTCCTCAACAAGCTCGTCGCCCACCTCCTCATACCACGCACGAAGCGTGTCGACATCGCTGGCGCGGAACTGCAACGAATAGTTGCGCCCGTCGCTCTCCTCGGCGTTGAGCACAAGCGTAAGCCGCGGCTCCGACAACCGCCCGTCGACGGTGGCTCTGGGAATATACTCCGCGCGGAGCCATTCAAGAAAGCGCTCCACGGCATCATTATGAGCATGGAAAGTTGTATTGTATACTATCATCTTTGTCGATTAAAAGTTAAACGAAGCCGTAATGCCGAAATGCTCGCCGTCGCTCACGGGAGCCATGGCAAGATTATGCTTTTTGGCAAACGGACGGGTAAAAATATAACTGCTGCCGGCACCTATCGCCGCGCCAGTCACCACATCCCACCAATCGTGCTTCTTGGCATAGGTGCGGCTCCAGCCCACATACGTGGCAAGCACATAGGCAGGCACGCCAAACTTCCAGCCGTAGCGGCGCTGCACAAATGCAGCGTTGGCAAACATCACCGCCGTGTGGGCCGACGGAAAAGCGTGGTTGTCACTGCGGTCGGGGCGCATCTTGTGCACCGTATACTTCAACAGATACGACGCTCCGAGAGTGGTGGCCGTTGAAAACGCAGCCTGCTTCAAACCCTGCCAGTCGCGCTCCACAATCACAGCCGTCAGCGTAGCCAGCGGCATAGCCACAAGCAAAGCATCGCCGGTGCGCTTCACCGCCTGGCGGGTGCTGTTGATTTCCACAACCTCCTGCGCGCGGCAACCCATAGCCGCGGCGGCAATCGCCAATATAATCACAAATACACGTTTCATAGCAAGTCAATCAATTTAGGAACAAACACAATCAGTCCGACCACAAAAGCCGCCACTGCCGTCAGCAACACGCCCCCGGCAGCAAGATCCTTGGTGCGGCGCACCGCCTCGTCGTAGCCCGGTGACACACGGTCGGAAAGCACCTCTATCGCCGAGTTAAACGCCTCAGCGGCAAGCACAGCCCCGATGCACATAGCCACAGCCACCCATTCCAACGCCGACAAGCCAAGCCACAGCCCGAGCGTCACCGCCGTCACCGCCGCCGCAGAATGAATCCACGCATTATGCTCCCCCCGCAGCAGCATAACGATGCCACGAAAAGCATATACAAAACTTTTAGCCCTCTTGCGCCAACTGAATTGTTTCTCTTTCATATTGCAAAGATAGTGCAAGGTGAGTGGAAAGAAAAGAGCTTGCTCAATTTTCTTTCCCGAACCGCAGCCTATCTTATCAAAAGATAGTGCAAGGTGAGAGAAAAACATTCAAACTTGTTTGAAAATGTTGCAAATATACTTATTTCATCGTCTATGGAAGACATAATCGGTATAAAATTATCGTCCATGGAAGACAGCCTATCTTTTTACGCAATGAGTCATGAAAGTCTCGTTTTTACGACAATCACCATTCATCCATATCTATTTTTGAAAAAAAATCAATGCTATGACAACTATAAAAGCAAAATTCAGACCATCAAAAATCAACGGCAAGAAAGGAGCTGTATATTACCTCATCACATCTAACCGCAAACAACGCCAAGTTCCCTCTACACACAAAGCAACCACAGAAGAATGGGACAGCGGATGTCAATGGCTTGAATCAGAGTTAAGACTACTGAGGCGGGTAACCCAATCACTTTCCGACAAGAATTTCACAATTGATGAAATTGCAGAAGAGTGTCGCAGACAAATGTCAAGACAATCTCTCGAAAGTTTTTTTATGGACGAAATCCAACGGCAACAACAACTTTCACGATATCGCACAGCGGAGGCATATCAATCGACATTGCACTACATCGTGCGATGGCATGGCGGCGATGCGATGCTCAACGATGTGGACAATCATTTTGTCCAAGAATTTGAGTCAGACATGAAAAAACGCGGTTTGGCTATGAACACAATTTCATTTTACTTACGCAACTTCAGAGCGGTCTACAATCGAGCTGTAGAAAAGGGATTGACTCCACAACGCTCGCCTTTCCGCCACACTTATACCGGAGTGGCAAGAACAGTTAAGCGAGCCATCAGCTTAACTGAAATCAAACAGATTGCCAAACTGGCATTGGACGACGGTTCTGTGGAAGCATTTGCCCGCGACATGTTTCTGTTTTCATTTTATATGCGTGGAATGTCACCAATCGACATGGCAAATCTCAAGGCAGACAATGTGCGCAACGGAGTGCTCACATACCGCAGGCAGAAAACCGGACAACAATTGTCAATTCGCTGGGAAAATTGTATGCAGCAAATTGTAGACCGCTATTCCTCTTTGTCAGATGGATATTTATTGCCAATATTGCGTCCATGCAAATCAAAGTTTAAATACAAAAACGAGATGTTGAAAATCAATGGCGCATTAAAACGTATAGGACAAAAAATCGGGTTGTCGCATCCGCTGACAATGTACGTGGCACGCCATTCCTGGGCAAGCATCGCCCGAAGCAAGAATGTGCCCATTTCGGTGATAAGCGAAGGCATGGGACACAATTCTGAAAGAACAACTCAAATCTACCTTGCATCAATCGACAAATCTCAAATCGACAATGCCAACGTCTCGATAATTAACGACTTACTCTCTAATTAGGTTCACTTCATAAGTGAGGATAATTTCTTACAAAAATAGCATTTAATAATCAATCAACAAAACAAAACAGAGTAAAATATTCAGGCACTCCCATTTCGCTTTACTGATTAAAACCTTAGTCGCAAGGATGGTAATGGATAACGCTTTTCCATTCTATCCTCACTTATGAAGAGAACCTATTCGGAAATGGACAATAAGATAGATATATTGGAAGACACCCTTTACAATATATCTCCAGATTTGTTGAATGCCTTGCTCAAAGACCACACAAAAAGCACCAAAGACACTCAGCAAAACATTTTCTTTGCCACATCCGACTATGAACATCTTGGCAAAGGATATGGATACGATTCACCTATAACGCCAGAGCTTATAACCGGAGAGCACGGTGACGTGATACGTCCCCGTGTGCTAAAACGCCTCGATTTGCAAACATCACGCACAAAGGACAAAGCGGAGGTTTTTACCCCTTCATGGGTTTGCAATGCTCAAAACAATTTGATTGACGAGGCATGGTTTGGGCGCAAAGACGTGTTCAACAGAGAATTGCCATATCATGCCTGGGAAGACTGCCCTGATAAAATCAAATTCCCTAAAAGCAAGTCATGGCGCGACTATGTGCGCGATGTCCGCTTGGAAATCACCTGCGGAGAAGCTCCATATCTGACAAGTCGTTATGACACAACCACAGCAGAATCCATCCCGCTGCCGCACCGCATCGGAATACTTGACCGCAAACTCCGCATCGTAAGCGAAAACACAACGACATCAGAAGACTGGCTGAAGTGGGCACAAGAAGCCTTCAAAAGCTGCTATGCCTACGAATGGCAAGGCGACAGCCTGCTGATTGCCCGCGAAAATATGCTGTATACGTTCGTCGACTACTACCACGCAAAATTCGGAATAATGCCTCAAACGAGGTCGCTTCTTTACATCGCCTATATCGTTTCATGGAATCTTTGGCAAATGGACGGACTTAAAGGGGTGGTGCCCGGAAGCTGCGGATTTAAGCCAGATTCAAATAATATTTTCGGAGAGATATGTCCATGCAAAGGTTGCGCGACTGGCGACAATTCGATTCACAATGGTGACTATTGCCGAATAAAAGATTGGCATGCCACCGACAAAGCAACAGGGAAAAGGGGAAAAACAATAAAATTCATTGACTTAACAAAATAGCTTCAGCAAATGAGAACTTTACTAAGACCAAAGCTGATATACGCGTTTCGCATCAACGACGATGCACACAAGGGATGTCTGAAAGTGGGCGAAGCCAGTTTCGACAACGACGACATTTTCGGACTTGCACCCAACAGCAAAGTCCTCAACGAGGCCGCCAAAAAGCGCATCAATCAATACACGCAAACGGCTGGCATCACATACGAGCTGCTATACACCGAACTGGCAATCTACAGCAGCAATAATGCAACGTACGCTTTCAACGACAAGGAGGTGCACAACGTACTGGAACGTTCCGGTATCAAGAAAAAAACATTTGACATTGAACACAAAGCCAACGAGTGGTTTATCACCGACCTTGAAACTGTGAAACAAGCCATCTCCGCCGTCAAAAAAGGCAAGGAGTCGCTATCGTCGGCAGAAATATCGCACAGCAGGAATCCTATCGTGTTTCGCCCGGAACAACGCGAAGCCATCGAAAAAACAAAGAAGCAGTTCAAGAAAAGCAACCAAATGCTATGGAACGCCAAGATGCGTTTCGGCAAGACTTTATCGGCACTGCAGGTTGTAAAGGATTTGAATTTCAGCCGGACTCTAATTCTTACGCACCGCCCTGTTGTTGACAGCGGCTGGTTTGATGACTTTGGCAAAATATTCTATGACAGGTCAGACTTTGAATACGGATCAAAGAACAACGGCAGCAGCCATAGCGCACTTGAGAAAAGAGCTAAGCAAGGATGCAAATATGTCTATTTCGCATCTATGCAGGACTTGCGTGGCTCTGAGCTTGTAGGCGGCAATTTTGACAAAAACAATGACGTATTTGCCACCGACTGGGACTGCATCATTGTGGACGAAGCACACGAAGGCACTCAAACGGAACTGGGCAAGACGGTGATGCAGGAACTGACTAAGGGTAAGACCAAGATACTGCGTCTTTCCGGCACTCCTTTCAATTTGTTGTCTGAATTCAAGGAGGACGAGATATACACTTGGGACTACGTGATGGAACAGCGCGCCAAAGCGACATGGGATGAGCTGCATTTTGGCGATCCAAATCCATACGCCTCATTGCCTACCATGAACATTTACACCTACGACCTCGGACGATTGCACAGCGATTTTGTCGATGAAGATGTAGCATTCAACTTCCGTGAATTCTTCCGCGTGAATGGAAGTGGGTCGTTTGTACATGAAAAGGATGTAAGTGCTTTCTTAAATCTTCTAACCAAAGAAGACAAGGACAGCTGCTATCCGTTTGCCAATGAAGAATACCGCAATAATTTCCGTCATACTCTGTGGGTGTTGCCGGGAGTGAAGGCAGCAAAAGCGATGAGCGCCTTGCTGCAGGCGCATCCCGTATTCCAACATTTCAAGGTGGTGAATGTAGCCGGCGACGGTGATGAGGATGAAGAAAGCAGAGACGCACTGGAGGCGGTGGAAGAAGCCATAGGCAAAGACCCCGATGCCACCCGCACCATCACGCTGTCGTGCGGCAGACTGACGACGGGCGTCAGTGTGAAAGCATGGACCGCCGTATTAATGCTGTCGGGCTCGTACAACACAGCTGCGTCCAGCTATATGCAGACCATTTTCCGTGTGCAGACTCCTGCCACCATCAACGGAAGGGTCAAGGAGCAATGTTACGTTTTTGATTTCGCCCCAGACAGAACATTGAAAGTGATAGCCGAGACCGCCAAAATTTCAGCAAAGGCAGGAAAAGCCAGTGGCAACGACCGCGAGATTATGGGCGAATTCCTTAAATTCTGCCCTGTCATATCCATCGAAGGCTCAAAGATGAACCAATTTGATGTGCCGAAGATGTTGGAGCAGCTCAAAAAAGCTTATGTCGAGCGGGTGGTGCGCAACGGTTTTGAGGACAACAGCTTGTATAATGACGAGCTGATGAGGCTTGACAATTTGGAATTGAAGGAGTTTGATGAACTTAAAAAGATTATCGGGCAGACAAAAGCCATGCCTAAGCCTACTGTGAATATAAACAATCAGGGGCTGACAGATGAGGAAATCAAAAAGGAGGAGTCCGAGAACAAAAGCAAGAAGCCATTGACAGAGGAAGAGAAACAGCAACTTGCAGAATTGAAAAAGAAGAAAAAGAATCGGGATACCGCCATCTCCATTCTTCGCGGTGTCTCCATCCACATGCCTCTGCTTATATATGGTGCGGATATCGACGATGAAGACACCCAGCTGACAATTGACAATTTCACATCGCTCGTCGACTCTCAATCGTGGGAAGAATTTATGCCAAGAGGCGTTACAAAGCAAACGTTCAACAAGTTCAAGAAATACTACGACCCCGACATCTTCAGTGCCGCCGGCAAACGCATACGAGCGATGGCGCGCGCCGCCGACAAGCTCAGTGTGGAGGAGCGCATAGAGCGCATAACCAACATTTTCAGCACCTTCCGCAATCCGGACAAAGAAACTGTGCTCACACCGTGGCGTGTGGTGAATATGCATCTTGGCGACTGTCTGGGAGGCTATAACTTCTATGACACGGAGTATCAAAATGAAATTTCCGAACCACGATTTATAGACAAGGGAGAGGTTACCGCCGAAGTTTTCTCCCCCGAATCCCACATTTTGGAAATCAATTCAAAATCCGGACTTTATCCGCTTTACATGGCATACGGCATTTACCGGGCACGGGTGAAAAGCTCGCTGTTTTCGGTGTCGAACACAGAAGAGGAACAACGAATCTGGGACAAGGTTGTGGCGGAAAACGTCTTCGTAATCTGCAAAACGCCTATGGCGAAACGCATCACGCGCCGCACGCTTTGCGGTTTCCGCAAAGCAAAGGTGAATGCCAGATACTTTGAGGACTTAATAAATCAAATTAAAAACAAGCCTAACAACTTTGTCACAAAAGTTGCCAAAGGCAAATCTTTTTGGAAAGCAAACAACAACGACAATATGAAATTCAACGCAATTGTGGGAAATCCTCCGTATCAAGAAATTGTAAATCAAAAGGAATCTACTAACGGTCAAAAGGTCAGCGTCAGCATATTCCAATATTTTCAAACAATAAGTGACCGATTGGGTAGATATACTTCACTAATTTATCCCGGTGCAAGATGGATTCATCGATCTGGAAAAGGGCTTGAACAATTTGGTCTTTCACAAATCAACGATCCCCATTTATGCTTATTGAAATTCTTTCCTGATTCAACAGATGTGTTCAAGGAAGTAGGTATTGCGGACGGCTTGTCGATTGTAATGAAAGATTCTCATAAAGAAAGTAACGGATTTAAATATATCTATTCTAGAAATGGAAAAGAAATAGCAGTTAACACTGATAATCCTAAAGAAGATTTATTCTCATTGAATCCTCTTGATAAGGAGATTATAAATTTGCTGAATTGTATAATATCAAAATATGGACGTCTACATGATTCCATTCTTCCCCGTAGCCTATTTTCCATCGAAAGTAATTTTGTGGAACAAAATCCAGCACTTGTCAGAGAGTATAACGAGGGTGACTATTTTAATCCCGAATCGGAGATAAAGCTATTCACTAATGATAAAGCAGGTAAAAGTGGTAGAGCCCGATGGTATATCGCCAACAAGAGCGTTATTAAAACAGGTCTTGAATATCTTGATAAATGGAAAGTGATAGTCTCCAGCGCCAATGCCGGAGGACAGAAACGAAGCAATCAGATTCAAATCGTTGACAATCACAGTGCTTTTGGGCGTTCTCGCGTAGCTTTAAAAACATTTAGTACAGAACATGAAGCCCAGAATTTCTTAAAATATGCCACCAGTGAGATTATTCGTTTCGCATTTCTATTAACAGATGAATCATTGACCTCTTTAGCAATGAAAGTCCCTGATTTGCTTAATTATCAAGACGACAATGGCATTATTGACTACACAGGAGATATAGATGCACAATTATATGCTCTATTAGAAATTGACGATGTCAATAGAAAATATATCGCACATACACTGATGGAACGAGACAATCACGGAAGAACTGAATAGCACATTCTGCTCTTTCACAGAGGATTCAAGGGCGGCGCAAATGCAGTGCTGCTGCAAGGCAACAGAATCTGATTCTGCCACGTGGCGCGACGCATGCAACAGTGCTTTTGCCGAGTCTAAAGCCTCGTTAAGTTTCGTGAAGATTTTTTGCACATTGGTTGAAAGTTTAAGTCAAGTTTTTATACCTCGTTAACAATTTTTATTGGTAATTTTGTAGTCAGAAAAAAATACAAAATCAATACTGATTATGACTCTATTTGAACGACTTACCCAACAAGCCAAAGCAAACAAACAACGCATCGTCCTCGCCGAAGGTGCGGAAAAACGAACGCTTACCGCTGCCGACCATCTTATCGCCGACGGCATCTGCGACATCACTCTAATCGGCAATCCCGCTGAAATCAAACAACTTGCAGCGGAATTGAGTCTAAAAAACATTGAGCATGCCACAATCGTCGACCCTGCCGACGAGGCGTTTACTGAGAAATATGCGCAACTCTACTATGAGCTGCGCAAAGCCAAGGGCATGACGCTGGAGGGCGCGCACAAACAGGTGCACAACCCGCTCTATCTGGGCTGTCTGCTCATCAAGAACGGCGATGCCGACGGTCAGGTATCTGGTGCGTTGAGCACCACAGGCGACGTGCTTCGTGCCGCTTTCCAGATTATCAAGCCCAAGAAAGGCATCAGCGTTGTTTCCGGCGCGTTCCTTATGCTGCTTCCCGAAGGTTCTCCTTACGGGACTGACGGCATGATGGTGTTTGCCGACTGCGCCGTAGTGCCTAATCCTACGGCACCGGAATTGGCACAGATCGCCGTATCGGCGGCAGAGACAGCCAAGGTGCTCGGCGGCTTTGATCCGCGTGTTGCCATCCTCAGCTTCTCAACCAAAGGCAGCGCAAAGCATGAGATGGTCGACAAAGTTATCGAGGCTACAAAGATTGCCAAAGAAATGGCTCCGGGACTGGCTCTCGACGGCGAGCTTCAGGCCGATGCAGCCATCGTGCCTTCAGTGGGCAAGAGCAAGGCTCCGCAAAGCGACATCGCCGGCACTGCCAACGTGCTTGTGTTCCCGTCGCTCGAAGTGGGCAACATCACCTACAAACTCGTGCAGCGACTCAGCGGTGCACAGGCAGTGGGCCCTATCCTGCAAGGCTTGGCAAAGCCGGTCAACGACCTGTCGCGCGGATGCTCTTGGGAAGACATCTATAAAACTGTTATCATCACTTGCAACCAAAGCATAATAGCAAATCAAAAATAATGAAAATCCTCGTACTCAACTGCGGAAGTTCATCGGTGAAATACAAGCTGATTGAACTCGACGACAACGCGCAAAACGTCCTCGCCGAGGGCGGCGTGGAAAAAGTGGGTCTGCCCGACTCTTTCCTGAAATTCAAATACAACGGCGAAAAGGTGACAATCACCACGTCTATGCCAAACCATAATGTGGCTATCCGCATCATCCTCGACAATCTGACAAGCGCTAAATATGGCTGCATCAAGGATTTCGGAGAAATAGATGCCGTAGGCCACCGCGTGGTGCACGGAGGCGAGAAATTCAATTCGAGCGTGCTCATCACCGACGAGGTTATCGCCAAGGTGAAGGAATGCTACGACTTGGCTCCGCTCCACAACCCAGCCAACATAGTGGGCATCGAGGCTATCAGCGAGATTATGCCCGACGTGCCACAGGTGGGTGTGTTCGACACTGCTTTTCACCAGACAATGCCTGCCCGCGCGTATATGTACGCTCTCCCGTATGAGGTATATGAGAAATACGGAGTGCGCCGCTATGGCTTCCACGGCACAAGCCACCGCTACGTGGCACGCCGTTCATGCGAATTTTTAGGGTTGCCTTACGAGCAGCAGCGCATCATCACCTGCCACATCGGCAACGGTGGCTCAATAACCGCCGTAAAAGACGGCAAGTCAATCGACACTTCGATGGGTTTGACCCCGGTAGAAGGCTTGATGATGGGCACCCGCTGCGGAGATGTCGACCCTGCTGCCCTGCTCTACATCCAGGAGAAAGAGCATCTCGACAATGCCGGAATGCAGAAACTCATCAACAAGCAGAGCGGTCTGACCGGCATCTCTGGCATCTCTTCCGACATGCGCGACATCGACGCTGCCATTGCCGCCGGCAACGAGCGTGCGCGACTGGCTCTCGACATGTACAGATACCGCATCGTTAAATATGTTGGTGCATACACAGCGGCGCTTGGCGGTGTCGACGTGATTGTGTTTACAGCCGGTGTGGGCGAAAACCAGATTCAGCTGCGTGAGAGCGTATGCAAGCAACTGGAATTTCTCGGCATCGATTTCGACCCAGAGCGCAACAACTGCCGTGGCGAGGAGGTTGAAATCACACGTCCAGGCTCGAAGGTGCGCGTAGTTGTCATCCCTACCGATGAGGAATATATGATTGCCTGCGACACGAAATCGATTGTCGAAGGCGCGAAGAAATAGAAAAAGCTATCAATGTGCTGCATCATTGTCCCGCTTTGCGTAAAGCAGGCTTTGATGCAGCTTTTTTCTCAAACAAAATGGTCAGAAAGTTAACTTTCGGCATCTTCATGATGCTCTTTGGCAAAATCATTCTCGGCTTTGTGCTGCTGTCGGTGGTCAGCGTAGCCATCTACCGATGGGCGCCTGTCAGATACACGCCTCTGATGGCGATACGCAGCGTTGAGCAGATGCTCGACGGACGCAAGGTGCGCTGCGAGCATAAATGGGTGCCGCTCGACGAGATGTCGCGACACATGCCGATGGCTGTAATCGCCTCTGAAGACAACCGCTTCGCCTCTCACCACGGATTCGATTTCGTGGAAATCAAGAAAGCCGTGCGCGAGGCTGAAAACGGAGGCCGTCACCGCGGTGCAAGCACGATAAGCCAGCAGACGGCTAAAAACGTGTTTCTATGGCCGTCGTCATCGTGGGTGAGAAAAGGCTTCGAGGCTTATTTCACTGTGCTTATAGAGGCTCTGTGGAGCAAGGAGCGCATCATGGAGGTGTATCTGAACTCTATCGAGACCGGCGACGGACTCTACGGCGTGGAGGCTGTGGCTGAACAAAACTTCGACACCACCGCCGACCAGCTGACCTCCCGCCAATGTGCACTTATCGCCGCCACTTTGCCCAATCCGCTGCGATTCGACTCCGCCAATCCTTCTTCATACATGAAGAAGCGCCGCTCGCAAATTCTGAGGCTTATGCGCCTCGTTCCGAAGTTTCCTCCGGAGGAAGACTGACAACAGGCAACAAAAAAACGGGAAGCTTGGCGGCTTCCCGTTTTTTTTGTCAAGAACAGCAATCACTATTCCACAACAATCTCTTTTGTCACTCTTGCACCGCGTTTCACGATTACCACAGTTCCAGGCTGCGGTTTTGCAATCCGCATGCCCTGCAGGTTGTAATAGACAGGCGCAACATCGGCGTCGTCAACAGTCAAATCATATACGCCAGCGTCGTTGAAATGCTTGTAGCGCGTCTTCATCGACGGGATTTCAAGACGATAGGCAGTGTCTTTCTTTCCGCCCGACAGATTGAGGCGCAACGAATTGAAACGTATCGGGAAAATGCCCACATTGTCGACATCGGCAATTTGCGCAAAGTCAACCGTATAATCTTGAGCGTCGCCCGACTCAAATCCCGACAGATTAGCCGACACATTGCTGCCGTCGGCAAGCGTGAACGACGCCACCGAGTTCTTGACAGCCACACCTCCAGTCAGTTTCATCGTAAGCCGCAGTTCGTCAGGAAGGCTGTAGAGAAGCGTCGGCTGAACAGGGACAAGCGTAAGGTTTGGCGCACGAGTGCCCGACAGAGCGAAGTCAACTGCCAGACCGCCTCCGGCGAGCGCAGTTATCGCCGCATCATCCTTCACATTGTAACTCTCAATTTTCCAAGCCTCCGGATTCGATGCGTCTTCAATAGGCATCAGTTCCGCCGTAGGGCACTGCACCGTAACGCCGACAGTGCACGTAATGCCATCCTTGACACCCGTCAGCGTCGCCATTCCGTTTTTCAATCCCTTCGCCACGCCGTCGGCAACAGTCACCACCGATGCGTCGCTTGATGTCCAGTCAAGCGCACGCGGCTCGACAGCCATCTCCTTGCCTCCGACAATAGCGTTCAAGACAATCTTCCATTCACGGCAGTTGTCGAGAACCACTTCCGGATAAGCCGCCTTGACATCGTCGGCAGCGACAATCGCCACCGTCACCTCCGCTTTTACTGCTCCCAGCGAAGCTGTAAGCACATGCGAGCCGCTGCCGGTGGCATAGAGAGTGGATCCGTCTGCCACAATCTCGCCAAGCGCGCCGTCGCAGGAAAGCGTGACGCCGTCAACATCCATATCGATGAGTTTGCCATATTTGTTATATCCGTAGAAAACCGGACGATAAGAGCCATACCGAGGCATCCGCACCGCATAGTCGGCAAAACGTATCTCAGCCACCTCCTCATCGTCGGGAGCGTGGAGCACCGCAAAGATGCCGTTGCCCACCGCACGTTCGGGCGACACGCACGGACGGTTGATTGTGCCTTCCATCGCGTCCCACATCAATGTAGAGCCGCCGCCGTCGAAATCAAGAGCGTCATAGCATCCGTATGAGCGCATAAGGTCGGCACCCTGCGGATAGGTAGTGCCGCTGCTGATGGTGCTGCGTCCGTCGATGGCGCAAATCACGAGCATCGTGCGCTCCTTGTCATAGCCAATCAGCGTGCGTGGATTGAACGCGTCGCGAGGATTGATCCATCGGTTCGCCTCCATCACCGTCTCGCCTTCGCGAAGGATTTTGACATCGCCGCCTATAATCTCCTGCACGCCCTCGGGCTTGAGATTGCCATACGACGGCAACGACAGCGAATAGTTGACAGTAATTTCATCACCCGGTTTCAGAGACCGCAGCTTCTCGATGTTTGCCGTAGCAGCCTTGTCGGCCGAGATTACTATTCCGTCGGCAGGTATCGCCATATTTCCGCCGTCGTAAGCCGCCTGGCTCACCACCATTTTCAGATTCTTGTTCAATGCCCAAGTTTCGCCGGGAGCGAGCGTGAAAGCCACTTCCACGCCTCCTGCCGCCGTCTTGGTGTATTTTCCCATATAAGAGTTGTAGACCACCGTTTCTCCGTCAAGCCGATGGAAATTAGCATTTGAAATCGGCATCTCCACGCCGCCTATCGACGCGCTGTACGACAGGTCGGTGGAATCAATGCGCATATATCCGTCCTTGTCGATTATAAAGGCGTTCTCACGGCTCACCCAGTCGATAACGTCGGGCGACATCAGTTTTCCTCGGCTTGCGCTCGACATGTTTGGATAGCCCACGATGCCGTATTGCGAATACGGTCCGCCGAAACTTCCGGTGATGAAAAAGTCGCCGTTCACACCCGTAAGATAGCGTTCGCCCTCCACTGAGTGACGCCGTCCCATCGAAGTCACCGTTTCGGCGTTAAGGCAGGAGTCATTGCCAATCTCCACCTTGAATTTCACATTTTCTGCCTCGCGGAGCATTGTTTTTATCACAAACGCCTGAATGCGCGTGTTTCCTGTGGTCGAGCGGTATTCAAGCGCGGTGCGTGTCATGCCCGGACCGCATTTGTAATGACGCAGCGTGTCGACGGTAAACGTCTCGCCCTGCAGGTCGACAGTGGATGGGGTTGAAAAAGCCGATGCCGAAGCGACAAGCGTAAAGCAAACGGCTGCAATTGGTTTAAATAATTTCATAATAGTTATATGTCTGGTTTGTTCTTACTTGATACAAAAGTACGTGATTTTTCCGAAATCCGCACAATTTCCACACCCCAATAAAAATGCAAAAGCGGGGCATCCCTTCAGAAGAGATTACCCCGCCCTGTGTCTGTTGCCCATAGGCACAAAGCCTACAGCTCGTAGTCAACGCAGGCGCGCATATCCTTATGCTCACCGAGCAGCCCTGCCGCAGCCACATGCGCCGGATGCTTGGCATAAACCTCCACATCCGCCATTTTGTCGACAACTGCGGTGAGAACCACGTCCCACGTTTCTGCCGGATTCTGATTGAGCCCCACCTCTATCGAGCGGAGCACGTCGATTTTCTCAGGAAGCGCCTCAAGGGCGGCCTTGAACTGAGAAGCCACGGCGCGGCGTTCTTCAGCCGTGCCTTTGAGTTTGAACATTACGATATGCTTTACCATCGTTGTATATATTTATTTGGTGTTGTACATTCTTTCACGTGTAGCCTGCACTTTCTCGTCGGTGAGATAATCGTCGAAGTCCATTATCTTGTCGATGATTCCGTTTGGCGTCAACTCAATCACACGGTTGCAGACCGTCTGTATGAACTCGTGGTCATGGCTCGACATCAGGATGTTGCCCTTGAATGCCTGCAGCGTGTTGTTGAACGCCTGGATCGACTCAAGGTCGAGATGGTTTGTCGGAGAGTCGAGCACAAGAGTGTTTGCGTCGGTCATCATCATCTTGGCAATCATACAGCGCATCTTCTCGCCACCGGAGAGCACAGATGCCTTTTTCAGCACCTCCTCGCCCGAGAACAGCATTTTTCCGAGGAATCCTTTCAGATAGATTTCGCTCGAGTCGTTGCTGTACTGGCACAACCAGTCGACAAGGTTCAAGTCAGTGTTGAAGAACGAGGTGTTGTCGAGCGGCAGATAAGCCGTAGTGATTGTCTGTCCCCAGTCGTAAGTGCCGGCGTCGGCCTTGCGGTTGCCGTTGATGATTTCAAACAAAGCGGTCATGGCGCGCGGGTCGTGGCTAAGGAACACCACCTTGTCGTTTTTCTCAATCTGGAAGTTTACGTCGTCGAAGAGCAAGTCGCCGTCTTGAGTGGCTTTCAAGCCCTTCACCTCAAGAATCTTGTTGCCTGGCTCACGGTTGGGCGTGAAAATGATTCCCGGATAGCGGCGCGACGATGGCTGGATTTCCTCTACATTGAGTTTCTCGAGCATCTTCTTGCGGCTTGTAGTCTGCTTCGACTTAGCCACATTGGCGCTGAATCGCTGGATAAACTCCATCAGCTCCTTGCGCTTTTCCTCTGCCTTCTTGTTGGCTTGCTGCTGCTGGCGGAGAGCCAGCTGGCTCGACTGATACCAGAAACTGTAGTTGCCGGCAAACAGCGTTATCTTGTTGTAGTCAATGTCGAGGGTGTGGGTCGACACGGCATCGAGGAAGTGACGGTCGTGGCTCACAACGAGCACCGTGTTCTCGCAGTTTGACAGATAGTTCTCAAGCCAAGCCACGGTCTCAAGGTCAAGGTCGTTGGTAGGCTCGTCGAGAAGCAGGTTGTCGGGATTTCCGAAAAGCGCCTTCGCCAGAAGCACGCGCACTTTCTCCTTACCGCTGAGGTCCTTCATCAGCATGTAGTGCTTGTCTTCCTTGATGCCCAGACCGCTGAGCAATGCGGCAGCGTCGCTCTCTGCGTTCCAGCCGTCGAGCTCGGCAAACTTCTCCTCCAGCTCAGAGGCGCGGATGCCGTCGGCATCGCTGAAGTCTTCCTTTGCATAGAGGGCGTCTTTCTCTTTCATGATAGCCCAAAGCACGGTGTGTCCTTGCAGCACGGTGTCCATCACCGAAAATTCATCAAACTCAAAGTGGTCCTGGCTCAACACCGACATGCGCTCGCCCGGTCCCTGCTGAATCATGCCGTGGGTCGGTGTCAACTGACCTGAGAGGATGCGCATCAACGTACTCTTTCCGGCGCCGTTCGCGCCGATAATTCCATAGCAGTTTCCTTGCGTGAATTTCAGATTCACATCCTGAAAAAGCACACGCTTGCCGAACTGCATTCCTAAATTGCTTACAGCTATCATAATTTACCTAATATATACCTACTTGAATCAAGGTGCAAAGGTACGAATTTTATGCGACATCGGCAAATCGCATTTTTCCACAGCCGTTGCTGTCCAAAAGAAAGGGCGGCCCGCCGGGGTCGCCCTTTCAATATCAATTATTTGCTACTGTTTATTTATTCCAAAGAGGATTCTGAGAAACAGCAGAGTTTGTCAATGCAATCTGGTCTCCAGGGATTGGGTACAGATATTGGCGAGCCTCAAACTGACGAGTGTGTCCGAATGAGCCGTCTACATAGTTGCCGCTCATGTCTGGTTTAACTGTTGCTGTAGAAGCATTCGCACCTAAGAGAATGTTTGGATGCACTGAGCTGTCGAGGAGGTCGAGTTTGTGCCAACGAACCAAGTCCCAATAACGATAGTCCTTGTCCATAATCAACTCGCAACGACGGCAACGGCGAACTTCCCAAATCAAGCTGCTCACGCCCATATTGTTAGCAGGGTCGTTCATTGCTTCCAATGAAGCGACTGTCTGGTCAGGCAGACCTGCGCGTTTGTAGAGCTTGTTAAGGGTAAGAGCCATATCGGCATCAGTAAGTGTTCCGAGCTCAGCTTTAGCCTCAGCATAGTTCAGGCAGATGAGTGCACCCCAGTAGAGAGGAGCGGTAGTGTAGTTCTTCACTGTGTTCTGACGGTCGTCAAGAGGCAACGAAGTGTTGTCGAATTTGCTTACGCCATAACCTGTAGAAGAAGTCATCGCCATGGCTCCGGCACGCGACCAAGTCATATCTTGATAGAATACGACAGGGTCTGTAGTCTCGGCGAGACGTCCATCGCGGACAGCGAGAAGCTTTTCAATTGAGTACTCACCTTTCTCGTTGTATTCAGGAAGGTCAGATTTGTTCTCAGAAGTCAATGCCAATGGCTTGCCATCTTTGAAGAGATAAGCGTCGAAAGCATCCTTCGTGATGCCGCTCAACTTGGTTGAGGAGCAAGTGTAGGAAACAGTCGAGTGCTTGAAGTTATCCTTGTCGTAAGCCTTCATAAAGATAATTTCACCATTCTTCAAAGCGTCATCGCGAACACTTTGATAAAGTGCGCGATAGCTATCGCCAATTGGGTATTTGCTCAACAGTTGCTCTGAAGCGTTGACGCATTCCTGCAAGTATTTGTTTGCACGAGTCTCATCGGCAGCATAGCCGTTTTCGGCGGCTGTGCGATATTTGCAGAATGTGCCTTCCCAAAGGCAGATGTCGCTCTTCACTGCCAATGCCAAATCCTTGCTCCAAATCTGTTTGCCGTTTTGGGCAGAAATCGTGGCAATCGCATAGTCAAGGTCGCGGAGCACGGAGTCCATAACCACATCGCGGTTTGTGCGGGCTCCATACAGGAGACCATTGTCAGTAACATCAACTTTGTGGTCAACCCAAGTCACATCACCATAGCGTTTCACCAAAGTGAAGAATTGGATTGCGCGGTTCAAGCGAGCCTGACCCTCGAAGTTGTTGCGCTTTGAGTCCTCAAGTTTAGAGCCACGCACGCCTTCGATAATCGACATGCAATGACGGATGTTCTCGTATGGGCCAGAATACGAGCCTGATGAACTCGGAACGGTTTTGTTGTTCCATTCAGTGAATGAGTTTCCAGCTTGGTCGTCGGAAAGGGTGCTGAAGTAGAAATCACCATGACCGTTTCCGTTGCCATAACCTGAGAAGAAATTATACATAGTGTTGCACTCCTGCTCAACAAGCGACTCATTGCTCCAGAACTCAGGGTTGCTCACCTCCGAAGTCAACGGATAGCGGTTGTTGTCGAGAAAATCGTCACAACTTGCAAGCGAAAGCCCAGCGAGTGCAAAAATGCCTAATGCTATCTTTGTTTTCATTGTTTCGTAAATTTAGAGAATTAGAATGTTACCTGCAAACCGAATGAGTAAGTACGCATCATTGGGTCTGTACGTCCGAATGTACCATTGCCGTAAGAAGTGCCTGTTGTCCAAGTGCTACCGATTTCAGGGTCAATCGGGTTCTTGCCAAGGCCATTGTAAAGTAAGCATGGGTTTTCAGCAGTGAAGTAGATACGTGCTTTCTGAATCATAGCCTTCTTTGTAATCTCCTGTGGAAGAGTGTAGCCGATAGTCACAGTCTTCAGGCGAAGGTAAGCCATATTGAGCAAGTATTTCGATTGCGGATAGAAGTTGTAGCGACCTTGTGACAAGCCAGAAACAGCACCTGCATCTGCCATACCGTCATACATACAAGGATAATCGTTGTTCTGGTCAATCTCGTAACCGATGATGTTGCGGGCATCGTCAAAAATCATCTTGTTGTAAGAGTTCTGGTGTGAGTAAGTAGCATCGGCTCCACGTGCGAACGGCATTGTGAATGCGTTCACATACCACATGTCACGTTTGCCTACGCCCTGGAAGAACAAGTCTACATCAATGCCTTTCCAAGCTGCACCAACACGGAATGAATACTCATAGCGAGGAGTTGAGTTACCAATCTTCTTCAAGTCACCATGGTTGCGAACCGTGCCGACAGGAATCAAGTTGCCGTTTTCGTCTTTCATTGTCGGGTCACCACCGTTGATTACGCCATTGCCGTCCAAATCCTTGAACTTGATGTCGCCAGGACCATATACGAATGTGCCTTGTTCCAAGCCAGTTTGGTCTGCCACGCCGTCAGCATAGATCCAAGAACCGTCAGCGTTCTTGCCCTTGAAGTCTGATTCCTCGAAGTAACGGTCAGTCTCGAAGCCCCAAATTTCACCATATTCCATACCGCTGTAGAATTGGTTGATCAACTTGTTAGGGTTGTTGTACTCAGTAACCTTAGTCTTACCGTCATAGATGTTGGCACTTGCGAAAACGTCAACATCACCGAAGCGGTGATTCCAGCTGATACCAAGCTCCCATCCGCGGGTGCGGAGCAAACCGCTATTGGCATACGGAGCAGAAGCACCAAGTGTTGCAGGAAGAGTCATACCCGGAGCAAGCATGTCCTTAGTGTCGCGCTGGAACCAGTCGAACGTAACGTTCAAGCGGTTGTTCAAGAAACCGAGGTCAAGACCGATGTCTGTAGTTGCAATGCGTTCCCAAGTCAAAGTGGAAGAAACCAAAGACGGAGTGTTCATCATTGAGATAAGAGTACCTGTTCCGTTAACCCAATATGAGTATCCAGTGGAATTGTTGTTTCCTTTCTTTGTAATGGCCTCCAAGAACATATAGTCGCCAATAGCCTCGTTTCCAATGTGTCCATAAGAAGCGCGGAACTTAGCGTTGCTTACATATTGTTTAGCCTTCTCGAAGTAAGCTTCCTCAGAGAAACGGTAGCCGACAGATGCCGATGGGAAGAATGCCCATTGGTCATTTGCCGGGAATGAAGAAGAACCGTCGTAGCGACCGTTGACCTCCAACAGGTATATTCCTTTATAGTCGTAGTTGATACGTCCGAAGAAACCTGCGGTTGCGTGCTTGGTAATAGTGTTGCTGATAAGCATACTTGTACCGTCGGCGCCACCGGTAGCCAAACCAAGATAAGGCTTGTCATTGTCGGAAAGAACGTTCTTGCGTGCAGAGAAGTAGTTGTAATACTTACGGTCTGCCTGTCCACCGACCATAACCTTGAAGTGGTTGTTCTCAGCCACATCAAAGTCGTATGTAGCATAGGCGTTTACGGTCCACACATTCTGACGAGTGTTTTCCTGTTGAGCGTAAGTGCTGCTTTGTGTCACCATATAAGATGGAGCTGTCGTTGCATTGGACCAGTTGTTCCAACCATAGATAGGCAGATATGACTTGCGCACGTTGATGTCTGTCATGTCATACGTGAAGTCGGCGTGGATGTTCAAGCCCTTGATTGGGTTCGCCTCCATCCAACCTTGCAAGCGAGTGTTGCGGGCAATATCCTCATGCTCGCCGCTCTGCTTACGGTCAGCGATTGGCTGAGCGTCATAATACTTGCCGTCGCCGTCATACTTGCGGTATCCGTAAGGACCGAAGAAAGAACCCCAACGCCAGAAGTATGTGTAACCTCCACGGCCCCACATGTTCTGTCCGTCATAGTCTTTCTGCGAATAGTTCACCTGAGCACCGGCTTTCAACCATGAGAATATTTGAGTTGAGAGGTTGGCGCTTGCGTTGTAGCGCTTCACAGAGTTGTCTACAAACGACATCAAGCCTTCACGCTTGTCATAACCGAACGAAACGCGGTATGTTGTGTTGCCCGAGCTGCCGTCCAAGCTTACGTTGTGCTTCTGAGAAGGAGCAGTGCGATACATAATATCCTTTACATCCCAGTCAGCATAGTACATAGTGGCTTTTGTCACAGGGTCCTGATAGAAGTCGCCCACGTTGTCCATGCTCTGGTATGGCAACATCTCGCTGTAGCCTTTCTTCTTGCCACCGTTCTGCTCATACCAAGCCTTTGCGTAAGGAAGCATCTTGTCGAGATACATACCGAACAATTCCGGGTCGGCACCCTTACGGTAGTTGGTCTGAAGCAATGCCTCGATTTGTTCAGGCACTGAGCCGTAGTCAGGCAATACAGTTGCGTTGCTCCAACCGAAGTTGTTTGAATATTTTACAGAAACGCGGTCGCCTTTCTGTCCTGATTTTGTAGTAATCAATACAACACCGAATGCTGCACGAGTACCATATACAGCAGAAGAAGCAGCATCTTTCAATACTGAGATTTCTGCGATATCGTCAGGGTTGACAAAAGTGATGTCGTCGGTAGGCACACCGTCGACAACGATAAGCGGGCTTGACGACTGTCCGTTTGACAACGTACCCGTACCACGGATTTTGATAGATGCGGCTGAGTTGATTGCACCGTCACCTGTTGTGATAGTCAAACCAGGAACAGCACCTTGAAGGGCTTTGGTAACATCGCCCACTGGACGTGCGTCCATTGCCTTCGACACATCGACTGTTGCAACAGCACCGGTGAGGTTGGCACGTTTCTGAGTACCGAAACCTACCACAACGACTTCGTCAAGAAGAGCGTTGTCCTCTTCCAAGGAAACGTTCATTGTCGGCGCAGCCTTGAGGGTCTGTGTCTTGTAGCCCAAATAAGAAACTGTAATTGTTGCTCCAGGGGTTACTTTAAGCGTAAACTTACCGTCCAAGTCAGTAACTATACCACGATTGGTACCTTTCTCCATAACGTTGGCGCCAATGACAGGCTCTCCCTTGGAGTCTTTTACTGTACCAGAAATGGTTAGAGTTGCTTTCTGAGCGGATACAACTTGCGGAGCGGGGGCGGCATTAGCCTCGAATCCCGCACTGCCTAGCAAACACATTGCGACTGCGGCAGCCGCAACTAATTTACATGAAGTAAATTTTTTTCGTTCAGCAAATTTGTCCATACTTGATTCAGATTAAACATAGTTTTATATTAGTACATCGTTGTCTCAAACGATTTCTAAGCCACAAAATAAGCGTTATTTTTCAATATTTACAAGAATTGTAATCAAAATTTTACGTTTGTGAGTTATTTTTTTAATTTTCGGTAAAATTTCATTTTATTAAACATTTCCGTATAACATTGTTATGCAACTATGTTGTAAAACATATTTTTATTTTTGTTTTCTTCGCCCACTTATTCAAGCCATAGCAATTAAATTTACTGCAGTTTTGTTTCAATCCGTCAGTTTTATGCCAACTTTCATAACAAAGCATATTCCCAACACCAAATTATCGGCAACTCGTCAAAAGTTTAACATGTGTTAACAATAAGTCATCGGTCACAACGCCTCCGCCACCCCTTTTTCACCGCCACACCAAATTAATTTACAAGTATTTGCCAATCATAGCCCAAAATTCCGTAATTTTGCAGCAGATTTGGGGCAAAGCGCGCTGAACGAAAACATTTAAGACGAAAAAAACAGATGACATTTGAAGAATTAGAAATAAGAGAAGACCTGCTGCACGCAATCAAGGATATGGGATTTGAAAAACCGATGCCTGTACAGGAGAAAGTAATCCCACACCTGCTCCACGAAGACGGCGACGTCGTGGCTCTCGCACAGACCGGCACCGGCAAAACCGCGGCGTTCGGACTGCCCGTAATACAGCGCACTGACACGTCGCTGCGCCAACCGCAGGCTCTAATCATATCACCGACACGCGAACTCTGCCTGCAAATCGGCGGCGACCTTGCCGATTTCTCGAAATACACTTCCGGTCTCAGTGTGCTGCCGGTTTATGGCGGCTCGAGCATCGAGAGCCAAATCCGCACGCTGCGCAAGGGTGTGCAGATTATCGTTGCCACACCTGGGCGACTGCTCGACCTGATAAAGCGCGGCGAGGTGAACCTCAGCGGCGTGCACACCGTGATTCTTGACGAAGCCGACGAGATGCTCAACATGGGCTTCCTCGACGACATCAACGCCATCCTCGACAACGTGCCCGACAACCGCAAAATGCTGATGTTCTCAGCCACCATGCCCGACGAGATCGCCAAAATAGCGAAAAACTATATGCACAACCCTCAGGAGTTTGTAATCGGCACACGCAACGAGGGCTCGGAGAATGTGCGCCACATATATTATATGGTGAACGCCAAGGACAAGTATCTTGCCCTCAAGCGTATCGCCGACTCCAATCCCAACATCTACGGAATCATCTTCTGCCGCACCCGGCGCGAGACTCAGGAGATTGCCGACAACCTGATTGCCGACGGCTACAATGTCGATGCCCTCCACGGCGACTTGTCGCAGATGCAGCGCGACACGGTGATGAAGAAATTCCGCGAACGCACCCTGCAGCTGCTCGTTGCCACCGACGTGGCAGCACGCGGTCTTGACGTGGACAATCTGACCCACGTAATCAACTACGGCCTGCCCGACGATCCAGCCACATACACGCACCGCAGCGGACGCACCGGACGTGCTGGCAAAACCGGTGTGTCGGTGGCAATCATCCACTCGCGCGAGAAATCGCGCCTGCGCACAATAGAGAAGAAAATCGGAAAAACGTTCGAGAAGGGTTCGGTGCCTACACCGCAACGCATCATCGAAAAGCAACTATACAACCTTGCCGACCGCATAGAACGCGTAAAGGTGAACGAGGACGAAATTGCAAAATATCTGCCGGGAATCGTGAAAAAGTTGGAATGGCTGTCGGAAAACGACTTGCTGAAACGCATCGTGTCGCTTGAATTCAACCGTCTGCTTGAATACTACAAGGACGCACCCGAAGCCATCGACTACGAAGAGCGCAAGCCGCGCGACCGGAAAGCCAAACGCGACGACAAAGAGCCGCGCGACAAGCAGCAGAGCGGCTCGCGGCAGAACAAAGACCGCCGCACCGCAGAGCAGGGATATGAGCGCATCTACGTGAACGCTGGAAAGAACGACGGTTTCTTCCCGGCGCGCCTGATAGAGACCCTCAACCAGAACATGGAGGGACGCGTGGAGATTGGCCGCATCGACCTGTTCCCCGGCTACGCATTGTTTGACGTGAAAAAAGGCGAGTCGCGCCGCACCGTGTCGGCATTGAAAAACGCCCGCTACTTCGGCAAGCGCCTATATGCCGAGATTGCCGACCCAAACCGCGACTACGCCCACAGCTCCGAGCGCAAGTCGAACAGCAAGGGCCGCCATGCCGACGGCGACGACAGCTTCGGCAAATTCAAGAGAAAAAGTAAAAAGAGCAAACGATAAAGTGCTATGAAACCTATATATGCAGTGCTCGGCATCGCCGTTGTATCGGCAGCGTATGCCGGAACTTTTCCATCGCCGCAGGCTGCCTCTTGGCATGAGGATGCCGACAGCATCACTGAAGTAGACTCTGTCGCCGAAGTGAGCATCGAGTCGGTTTCCGACTTCTTTCTCTTTGCCGACGAGTTCAACACAATCGAACAGTCGGTAAGGATGGACATGCTCGACTATTACGCCAGCGGCATGCGCAAGCACATGCCGACACGGCTTGGCGGACAGGCCGTAATCGACTCAATCGCCGGCGACCATTACATGAAGGTTTCCACATCATCGGTGTCGGAAACGGAGGTGCAGATGTATGTCAACAACCACGGCGACAAGCTCTTCGGCGTAATCAACCGCGTAAAGATGCCAGCCACCGACAGCCACATCTCGTTCAGCCAGACCTATGCCTTGGGTTCTCCAAGCGTAAGCTTGATTGAGGAGCCGAAAGTCAGGGACTTCCTCACCGCCAAAGACAAGAAGACTCTCAGCGAGATAGAGTCGAAAATCGACTTCCCGCTCATCGACTACCGCTTTCTTCCAAACGGCGATGTGGAGGCGCGTCTCACGGTCGGAGAGTTCCTGTCGCGCGAGGATTCCGCTGCCGTGATGCCTTTCGTAAACAGCGGTATCACATACCATTGGGACGGCAAGCGATTCAAAATAAAGAAATAGCATGGCGCTGCGCAAACGTCACATATTACTGATTGTGGCGCTGCTGCTTGCCTTCATCGGCATGGCAACAGCTGCGATTTCCATTCTCAACGGCAACGTCATATCGCCGTCGGAGTCGCTCGACATCGACGCCTACAAGATATCAGGCATCGACGTTTCTGCCCACAACGGCAATATCGACTTTGCAAAAGCCCGTGCAGCGGGCACCGAATTTGTTTTTGTCAAAGCCACCGAAGGTGCTACGTTCCGCGACAGCGCGATGAACAGCAACCTGCGCAAAGCCCACGAAGCCGGACTGAAGACCGGCGTCTACCACTTTTTCCGATTCGACGTCGACGGCGTGAAGCAAGCGCACAATCTGCTCAAAGCCATTGCCGGACGCCCGTTGTCGCTGCCACTGGTCATCGACGTGGAGTCGCACACCAACCCCTACACCCCCGCCGACATCGTCACCCGCAAAATCCATGACATGGTCGATGAGCTTACAGCCTACGGCTATCCAGTGATTATCTACAGCAACAAAAAAGGATTCGACAACCACGTGCGCGACGAGTTTGCAGACTGCGGCGTATGGCTCTGCTCGTTCACCCAACCCAACCGCGGCAAAAACTGGACTTTCTGGCAGTACAGCCACAAAGGATCCATCCCTGGCATCAACAGCGATGTCGACCTTGACCTGTGGCACGGCACTGCCAGCGAATGGCAACAGTACACCGCGAAAACAGAAAAAGCGATTTCCGTGGCGAATATGCTCTACGCTACAATAAACGCCAACCGTTTGCGTTAATATATTGATAAGGAATCTTTTCCTTACAGCAAACGATTGGATATTCGGATTATGTTGAAACACAAGGCTATACGATATATTTTATTCTTTTTTGCCCTACTTGCGGCAATAAGCGGCAATGCGGCGTCATACGCCGAGACTTCCGCCCTCAACACCGGCAAATGGGTAAAAATAAAAGTTGAAGACACGGGCATCTACCAGATTTCAGCAGCCACATTGTCGGGCTGGGGCTTCAGCGACATCTCTAAAGTGAAGATATTCGGCTACGGTGGCGCCATGATTTCTGAAATCATGGGCAACGGCTACATCGACGACCTGCCGCAAGTGCCGGTGATGCGCTCGGGCAACAGAATCCTGTTCTACGCTCAAAGCAACGTGTCGTGGACAGAGACATCGGGCAAAATCCGCTTTCAGCAGCAACAGAACCCGTATGCAACCGCCGGCTACTATTTCATCACCGACCGCAACGACATCGATGTGGCTGAGATGCAGACCACTGCCAAAGCGGAGAAAGCGTCCGACAAAGTGATAACAAACACGCTTGCCCGCATTTACCACGAAAAAGAGCTTACCGCCCCAGGAACCACCGGCCGCACATTGCTCGGCGAGGATTTCCGCTCTGCGGGCACACAAAGTTTTCAGTTCAACCTGCCCGGCATCGTCAGCGACACCGACCCGGTGGTGAAAGTGGCATTCGCAGCCTACCACACATCGGGCACCGCGCGCGCGCTCACCGTGACTTCCGGAAAACAGGAAGTGATGAAAGTGAGCGTCAGCTCGCTCAGCGGCAGCAACGAATACGACATCTGCTCCACTGCCTCATCTATCGGCACTGTGTCCTATCCTGGCGAAAAAATGACACTGCAGCTGTCGTTTCCCACTGGCACGGCTGTGCGCCTTGCCAACCTTGACTACATCACCGTCAACTACCTGCGCAACCTCAACCTTGCCGACAAGCAAATTGACTTCCGCAGCTTCACGGCAAACTGCCGCGACAGCGTGTTTGCCGTCAGCGGCATCAATGAAAAGACGGCGATATGGGACGTAACCACAACCTATGCGCCGCTGAAAGTTGACTTCCTTGCCGACAACGCTTCGGCACAGTTCCGCCAAACGGAAAATGGCAAGCGCGAATACGTGGCGTTCAACACCGCGGCCTCCTTCCCCACTCCATCGTTGGTGGGCAACGTGAGCAATCAGGACATCCACGCCATGACACCGCCAACGATGCTGATAATCACGCCGGCGGCGTTCAGAAACCAGGCGGAGAGCCTCGCTGCCATGCACCGCGCCAACGACGGCATGGCAGTGACCGTGCTTACCGACGAACAAATCTACAACGAATTCTCGTCGGGAACCCCCGACGCAATGGCATACCGCAAGGTGGCGAAGATGTGGTACGACCGCACTGCGTCAGCCGACAAATACAGCAACGACAAATTCCGCTACCTGCTGCTGTTCGGACGCGCGGTGTTTGACAACCGACGCATCACCTCGACGGCACGCAACCTCGGCTACCCGACGCTGCTCACTTGGGAGTCGGCCGACATCACAAGCGAGAGCAGCAGTTTCAACACCGACGACGTGTACGGCTTCCTTGAGGACGGCAGCGACGCCGGACGCACGAGCCTGCGCAAAATGTGTATCGGCATCGGACGCATCCCCGTTAAAAGCGCGGCAGAAGCAACCGAGACTGTGCAGAAAATCAGCGACTACATCAGCAACCCAGACATGGGCAACTGGAAGACGCGCATAATGATGATTGCCGACGACGGCGACAGCGGAATCCACATGAGAGACTCCAATGATGCCATCGACAGTCTGCGAGCGAATGGAGCGGGCAATTATCTGATACAACGGCTGTTTATCGATGCCTACAAAGCCTCGTCGAGCGGTTCGGGCCACTCTTTCCCGGAGGCGCGCACCCAGATGCTTCAAAACTTCAAAAACGGTGTGCTGTTTGCCTCCTACGTAGGCCATGCCAACCCCACATCGTGGACCCATAACGGACTGCTGCGCTGGCCCGACATTGAGAACGAATTCTTCTACAGCCATCCCCCTTTCGTGTTTACCGGCACTTGCGAGTTCACTCGCTGGGACTCTCCTACCGTGTCGGGAGGCGAAGTGTTGTTTCTAAACTCGCGCGGCGGATTCATCGGACTGCTGACAGGCTCGCGCGTGACGTCGATAAGCGGCAACGGCGACCTCTGCCGCGCTGTCGGCGCCGAGACGTTCAAGCCTCTGCCAAACGGCGAGATGCCACGCCTCGGCGACATCGTGATGAATGCCAAGAACAACTATTGGTACACCCACTCGCGCTACTCTTCGACACTGACAAAAAACACCGAGCACAGCCTCAAATACGCACTCATCGGCGACCCTGCGCTGCGCTTGAAATACCCTAAATACGACATCCGGCTGACAGCGGTCAACGGCGAAAGCGTCGACGGCGAGGTGAAACCGGAGACTATGGCGCGACAGGAAGTGGAACTCGAGGGAAAGGTTGTCGATGCCGACGGGATTACCATGACCGATTACAATGGTACGCTGACAACCACCGTCTACGACGCGGAAGTGTCGATAACCACCAACGGCTACTACGAGGGCGGCACCGACACCGACGACAAGTGCAAAGTGACCTACCAAGACCACACCAACCGACTGTTTGTTGGTTCGGGAGAGGTTAAGGACGGTCTGTTCAAAATGAAATTCCGTATGCCTACGGGCATTATCAACAACTACACTCCGGCTCTTGTCAACCTGTATGCTCAGGACGAGAACAAAGGCGATGCCGTAGGCAAGAACGAGGACTTCTACATCTACGGTTTCGACGAGTCGCCAGCCGACGACACTGACGGACCGGAGATACGCCTGCTCGCACTCAACTCAACGGCATTCAAAGACGGCGACAAGGTGAACGAGACTCCTTTTCTCGTGGCATCGGTCTACGACGTGTCGGGAATCAACCTGTCGCCAGTCGACATCGGACACGGCATAACCGCGACTATCGACGGAACAACCGTTGTTTCCGGTCTTGAGAACTATTTCTCGCAGGACACCGACGGCGTGAGCCACATAAACTACCAAATGGGAGAACTCGCCGAGGGACAGCACACACTGACGTTCCGCGTGTGGGACGTGCTTGGCAACATGTCGGAAAAGACAATCGCATTCAGTGTGGTCAACGGCATCAAGCCGCAGCTGTTCAGAGTCTACTCAACAGCCAACCCGGCAAAGACAAAGGCCGACTTCTACATCGAGCACAACCGCCCCGACGCGGTGCTCAACGTAACGCTGACCATCTACGACATGATGGGACACAGCGTCTGGAGCACATCGTTGACCGGACGCAGCGATATGTATAAGTCGATGCCTATAACATGGGATTTGACCGACGGCAGCGGAATGCGCGTGCAGCGCGGCATCTACATCTACCGCGCAACGGTCTCGACCAACGGCGGCGACGAGGCGTCGATCACCCAACGCATCGCAGTGGCTTCGGAATAATCGCATCGGATTATTTTTCTGATACAGAATCAAGTAGAAAAAAGAAGTGGGGTTCATAAACCCCACTTCTTTTTTTACTATCCTTTGAATGTTTCGCAGTAATCGTCAGGATGGACGGTGTGGCGATGAAAAGAGCATTGGTCGCTGGGAGAGCCTGCAACATAATAGCAGCATCTTCCACAGCGGTGGTTGACGTCGCGCTTTTTAGAGTTAGAGCCTTTCGACGAGCCGCCGGCAAGAAACACTGCGGCAAGAAACAACCAACAAAAAATCAAATACCCTATGCCGTGGAATAACAAAAAGAATGCCTCCACCACTGCCGGACGAAGTCCTCCAAGTTTCTTTGCCCGCATGCACAGCAAGATAATCTCATACGCCACCGGCAATGCGAATGCAACGTAGAAGTTATGCGTCACGCCAAACGCCGCGCCTGCGACAAACACGAAAATAAGCGGCCGGAAATAGGAGGCTTTCGAGCACCAGGTCACCCTTGTTCCCGCAAGAGAGTCAAAGAAATTCTCGCACGATTTAGGGCCAAACAGCGACCACAGCCCCACGGCAATGCCCAACAGCATCATCAGCGAGATTATGCCCGTAATCCATCCTGGCATGTGTGCGCCTGAGGCTGCGCCGTCGCCCGATTCCTCTACATACTCGATGCGGTTATCCATATTATTTTCCTGCAACGGCTCTACGCTTTCACGTCCTTTCGCAACAGGCTCCGACGCCGGCTGCCGCTGAGCGACGGAGGTCTGGCTTTGTTGACTACTGCCGTCTCCGTCGGCAGCAGTGACGCTGCTGCCTTCGTCCACCATTTCGCAGCAATAAGAGGCTATATACGCCTTGCGGCCATGGAACGTGAAGACAAACATACTCCCGTCAGTACCCTCCGATTCATAGACTTCGCCACGGTATGCGCGTCCGAGGTTAGTTATCCTCTCGGGTTCGGCAAAGACTGTCACATATTCGTCAGACACCCTGAATCGATCTGCAAACGCGTCGGGAATGCAATTCAATAGAATGGTTAAATACAGCAGTATTCGCAAAAATCGGTTCATAATAATAGCTTTTACAATGACAAATATGCAAATTTAATAATTATCGCAGCCCCAACAAATAAAAAAGCGCAACAAATAGCTTAGGTTCAAATAAGAATTCTTTGACATATTTATATTTAATAATGTCAAATCAGACCTTAAAATCAAACTTTACCAGCAAAACAAAGTGGTTATTAAGGCAAAAGTGTTACATTTGTGACGTCTATACCCATACCGGAAGCCCCTATGGGCAGAGGTTGGGCAGACATATATATGGTAAAAGGCGTTTTTGTACGCTTTGGTTTTGACGCTATAAGAATCTGGTAGTTCACAACACAATTTGTCAAAACTAAAGCAATGCAGAATGCCTCATGAGGTGTATTGTATACAGCCCTCATTGGCTCCAATCGTTTCATCGGTTGTTGTCAAGAGTACTTTCTATATACTTACACTGGCGTGGGCTTTCGAACTGCGTTTCGTGCGTCGGCAATATCCCTACTATCAGCCAGTGGACACAAGCAAAATGGCGAATTATACGTTCATTGATATGACATTTGATGGACTTGATGAATACATATTAGAGCAAAAGATATAACGGAATATAAAAAATGGGTATGGTAAACAAAACTCTAAGACTGCAGAAGCTCAACGAACTGCTAAAACACAATGATGGATATACAATCATTGACTTGCAAGTTTTGTTGGACGTAGAGGAGCGTACTGTTCGCAAGGACTTGACACTCATACAGTCTGAACCCTATAATGCCAAATTGGTGACCGATTTGTATAGAGGGCGAATGCGGGTTTACAAGTACCAAGACACCAATTACGACCTTCCATTATTTAAAAAGCATGACGGGCTAAAGGAGAAAATGAATGAAGTAGTTTCTTTCTTGTCCGAATACGGCGGTCTGCCGCAATATGAATGGTTAAAAGCGTGTTTGATGGCCATTGAGAGTGATACCCTCGCAGATATCAAAGGAATCATGTCGTTTGAAAATAATGCAGAATTGAAAGGACTTGATTTTATACAACCGCTCATTGATGCCATTCGGCACAAATACCCTATCAAACTTACATATCAACCATATGGTAAAGAGGAACGGACGATTAACGTACAGCCATACCATATAAAGCAGTTCAATAACAGATGGTTCCTTATTGGATGCCCAGAAAAAGCTTATGTGCTTCACAATTACGCATTAGACAGAATCACAGATATTGAGCATCTGTCAAAAGACTATATAGAAACAGATGTTGATTTCAAGGAATATTTTGATGACGTTATAGGCGTTACAGTAAATGATGTAGAAACAAGTGTCATAGAATTGCTCGTTTCAAGAGAGAGATTTCCGTATATTGAGACAAAGCCCCTGCATTGGACACAAAAGCACCTAAAAGAGAAAGATACAGATGACCATGTATTTGTCACGATAGAAGTGAAGCCCAATAAAGAACTCATTGCGTTACTTTTGTCATTTGGGGCAGATTTGATAGTGGTTTCCCCTAAATATGTTAGGGAAGAAATCGCAGAGGGAATAACAAAACTTTATAAACAATATAATCAAGCTAAATATGGAGAATAGAACGTTGACTAAAGTGATGTGGTTGGAGGAAGACCTCTTCGAAGCAGAAAACTTCATAGAAGATGCCTTGAATTATGACCTGGAAGTGGTACGCTTCACATGTTGGGAGGATGCAATAAATAGTATCACGGAAAATCCCAAGAAGTGGGAAGCCATCGTTCTTGACCCCAAATGCAAACTATATGGAGGAGATTATCCAAACCCTAAGAGATTTCTTCCGCAAGTGTTTTGTGACATTACGGCTTTGAGTATTAAAAATGACATTATCTATCCCTGGTACATATTTACGAACCTACCTCCGATAGAATTCCAAGAACTTGTCATTAAGGATAGAGAAAGGTTTGACCGAGACTGGGAAAGACCATATTATATCATAGACCAAGACGCAAAGCGGTTACTGACAAACATCAAGAACCAAACATCAAACAGAGAGCGAACAAAGGTACGTGAGGGTGTTCATAAAGATATGTTTGAAAAGCTCGCACAGCTTTCTGGTTTTTCGCAAGGTCTTACAAAGGAAGACATTGCGTCTATGGAGGACTTGATGATTTCCATTTACGAGAACAAGGATAGTAACCGTTGTAATTTCGTCAATCTTAGAAAGATTATAGAAGGCCTATTCAAGTCGATGATATATTTCAATATAGTACCAAATAATATCCGCAATGAGAATGGTGAGATTAATCTTACAGGTTATTGTCGCATTTTGTCGGGAAGAGACCATTATGGCAAGAGCTATATATTAAAGGAGAAATTTCTTGATGAGGTTGCAGTGTCTAATTTAAGGATGATATTGGAAATTTGTCATGGAAGCTCTCATGCCAAAAGTACAAATGACAATACCGTTAGGAAAGATGTCAATAAGTATCTTGCCATAACTGGCACAAAGAATCTTTTACATGCCTGTACGCTAATGTTGGCAGACATCATCCTTATGTATTGTCACAACATAATAAAACATTCAGCAGAAATACAAAGCGGCACATCATTTTGGAGCTGAAAATGAAGTGTGTCCAAAACGTGCAGAGATATATCGGCACCTCGCCGTACCTTTGCATCAGAAAACGAAATTATTAACTAAATCTCTTATAAAAGATGGAAGCAAAAAAGACATCATTGAACGAGGTTTTCCTTTCAAACCGTACTTTAAAAGTACCCTATTTCCAACGTCCATACGTCTGGAAGGCGGAAAACTGGGAAAAGTTCTACAACGACATTGCACAAATCGCCCTTGATGCAAAAGAAGGTGGGGCACCAAAGACTTACTTCATAGGTTCTATCATATTGAAGCAAGCCGGATTTGACGGCACACAAGTGTATGAGGTTATTGATGGCCAGCAGCGTTTGACCACTACCGTCCTTTTTATGAAGGCTTTGTTCCTGCGTATTGGGAAAAATGACTTCTTCAAGCGCCAGTTCATGCAAGAAAGCCTCTTGGACGAAGACAAGCCCATTTTGATTCCGGGACATAACGACATCATGACCTATACACAACTGATTAATCAAGAGATTCTCACCACGCAAGAACTGAATAGTTCTACGATGGCAAAGGCTTATTCATACTTTGCAGATAGAATCATGAAATCGGACAAAGGTGAAGATGAAGATTTTCCAGTAACTGCCAGAGAGATGTATCAGGCAGTAGTCAATTCAGTACGTCTCATCTGTATTTACCTCGAAGAGAACGAGGATGCCCAGAAAATTTTTGAAACAATCAACTGTACAGGCATTCGTCTTACCACAGGCGAAATGTTGAAAAACTACCTCTATGATGAGCATCATGTCGAAGACTATGAGCGTACATGGAAGAAGGTTTTCGAGGGAACTAACCAGTCGTATTGGAACGATGATATAGTGCTTGGTCGTTTGGAGAGCAATCACATCAAAAACTTCTTCTATCGGTATATGCTCATCAAGATGCAGGATGAAGAGATTAAAAAAAATCTCACTCAGTCTGAAATCAAAAGCTACCGCAAGCAGGATGGCCTTTTCGAGAAGTTCAAGAGTCTCATAGAGAAGTGTAAATTGACCAAAGAGGCAATGATTAAAGATGTGATCAGTTGTGCCAAGCTCTACATGGAAACTTTCAAAAAGGATGTTTTGGATGAAGCTCTGCCAAAATATCTCGGCATAGAACGTCTTGTCGGTCTTATGTACGCATCGGATGCGTGGACTATGACACCATACATTCTTTATGTATTAAAGTCACAGACTGATGGAGCTGAACGCAAAAAATTGTTCGGCTATATGGAAACCTATCTCATTCGCCGCATCTTCTGCAAGTCTTCCAACAACAATTACAGTGACATGTTCTCTGAGAACCTTATCGGCCAACATGTCAACACCTATGAAGGATTTAAGTCGTATGTGACTAATGCCAAAGCTCGTGGTTCCCTCCTCATACCATCTGATGACGATGTGAGAACAGCTATTATGAGTAAAGACCAAAAGCGCAATGCCAGTGTCTTACTCTATATGCTTGAGTCAAGAATCAATGACAATTTTGAGGACAATGATAAGTACACCAACGGCTATACTTCTTTCGTGATAGAACAAGTTATGCCCGATAAAGGAAATGAAGAATGGGTTTCCGACTCTTATACAGCTGAAGACTGTCAACGTCTAGTAAGGACTTTAGGAAATTTCATTTTGCTTCGCGACAAATTGAAAGCTGCGGACAAGAAAGGCAATTGGACTAAGAAAAAGGCTGCTATGTCGACAAAGGTTGACGACATCAAGACCAGTGCTGTTGCTGCACGTGACCTCGCTTCATGGAATGAAAAAATCATAGAGGAACGTAACAAGTGGTTTGCAGATTTGGCAATCAATGCTTGGCCTATATAGAATCTAACAGGGGGGTGGCACAATACCATCCACCTTACCACACAAGTAATTACTTAAATTGTACTAACATGAAAAAGTTGAGAAGTATTTTACTCTGCATTGTCGGAGTCATTTCGATTGGCTTGGCCATCAAGAGTTATTCCACCAAAGAATCAAGGTATGAATACAATAGTGCTTATGGTGGAGATGCTTTTACAGGCATTCAGAACGCAGCGGCCAGAACTTCAAAGAATGTATCAGAATTGAAAGAAAGTGTGGATTTCGGATTCGGTTCTGTACTATTGATAACAGGGTTAAGTCTCCTTGTATTTGGCGTAACATCTTTTGGCTCAGAAAAATGTGACCAAACAGTTTCTGCTTAACCAGTAGCAAAGGAGGTCGATTCTGCACCAGAAATTCCTGTAGAATAAAAGTCGCAAAAATGTTGAATATTTAAGCATAAACGAAATATGGAAAAAATCAGAAATGGATTTATGGCTCCTTTGGCAATCGCTATTGCAAGTGCCTATGTTTCTTGTTCAAATGGATATTCAGATGAAAATGAGAGCAAAAAATTAGAAAATACAAGTTGGTCATCTGTGGAGACTCTTTCGCATAACTCGCTGTCTGTTGCAACTGATAAAAAAGAATCCAATACGGTCATTATCTCAAAAATGGAGAGTATGTCAGGACTGAAATACACCGAAGAGACATCAACAGAGACGACTGATGCTTCTTGGAACTTGTGCAAAAGAGCAGACCACGAGTGCGACTCAACAATGAGTCTGACTTTCACACCAAGTAAGTGCAACATCAAGATCTCCGTCACAAAAACACACATTAAGGCCAAACTCACAAAGACTTCTAAGTTGTATAAGTTTGAAGAGGGTTCTTATATCGTTAAAGTTGGTCCAAGTAACTATGAGGGTATCAATGTATATAGCTATGGAGTCTATAGAGCCGATGGTACACTTTACATTCCTTTAGACGGCAACGGGTGCATCGCTATTGAAACAGAATATAAATATTCAGACAAAAAGACGGATACAGAGAATATAGATGAATTCACTATTTCTGCAGATTACAAGATAGCTAATAATCAGGTGACTCTAACATATACAAGCAATGGACAATACAAGAGTTGTTTAGGAACTCTTACAAACGATGGACAAAACATCCTTTTTGCGAGCAATCCTATTGTTTCTACAATTAAGACATTCAAAAAGTAATACGACCAGTCTTTTTTTTATGGAAAATCGCAGTGCTATATAAGTAACTGAAACTCAAATAGTTCTTGTTTTCATAGTAAGTCACGATGAAATACCGCCCGACTTTAAGCGACAAGCCTAAGGCCGGGCGGATCGCTTTATTTCTCGAATGCCAAAGCAAACATAATCGAGAGGGGAATGAAAGTGTAGGCGTAACAGGGTAACCATCCGAAACAAGCCGACGTGTGTATAGAGTAGATGTAGGGGATTGCTCCCCTAGCACCTCTCATTGCACCGTACGTACGGGTCTCGTATACGGCGCTACATATCTTAGTTTCAAATAAGAAGTGCAAAAAAATCACCTATCCCTCCTGACTTCGTCACTTTTTTAATAAGCACTCGTAACTGTTTGATAATCAAATGTGATTATTTTCATTCGGGTGACGCGCTGAGAAACGAATAAATATGCTTGTACGGCAACACATTCCCAAAGGTGCAGATTTTGATAACTTTGACGATAAAATAATGGAAATACAGAAGAAAATAAATGCTATACCTAGAGCAAAATGGAATTTTCAAACACCATTACAAGTCTTTTGTAAACTTATTCGTTAAATTTGCACTTGATACTTGACTCTGCCCTTACTTGTTTAATCTTCGATTCAGATATCCACATTTGCAAAATATGACAAAAAAAACTAATTTTGCAGTTTGTAAGGAAGTTAATAAATTAGGAGTTACAATGAACGAGGATGGTCAGAAGATTCTATTGCCTGAGCCAACATTGCGCAGGCTTCCGTGGTACTTGGCATACGTCAATATGCTTCGCACCCAGAAGATAGAATATGTTTCGTCGACACAGATTTCACGCAAAATCAATGTCGACGCGTCGCAGATTGCCAAAGACTTGTCGTTTCTCAACATCAAGGGAAAAACACGCATCGGCTATCAGGTTGAGACGCTCGCCACCGAATTGTCAAATTTCCTCGGATTCCACAACGACCACACCGCTTTCATGATCGGCGCCGGAAGCCTCGGCTCCGCACTGATTCAAGACTCTGGACTGATGCAGTTCGGACTGCACATCGTGGCTGGTTTCGACGTTGACGAGAAAGTTGTAGGCACAGAAATCTGCGGCATTCCCATCTACCACATCTCCGAACTTCCGGAACGCGAGAAGCAATACAAGGCTGAAATCGGCATCCTCGCCGTACCGGTGGAGCACGCCCAGGAGTCGGCCGACCTGCTTGTGGCAAACGGACTGCGCGCCATCTGGAATTTCACGCCGTTCCGCATCAAGGTGGCTGACAATGTGGTTATCCAAAACACTTCCATCTATGCCCACCTGGCAGTAATGTACAACAGAATCAACGGGAACAAATGAAAATCATAAAATTCCGAAACACCGACAATCCTGAAAAACTGGAAATCGACGTAATCCCCGACTCTGCAATCCAAAAGAGCGGCAAACCGTTTTTTGTGCCCGACTTCGCAAGCCGCTTCCAATTCAGCGCAGCCGCCGCGGTACACGTGTGCCGCCTCGGAAAAAACATCGCGCAACGGTTTGCAAACAGATACTACGAGGAGGCTGGGCTATGCCTTGTGTTTGAGGCAAAAGACTTGCTCGACACCCTCAACGCCAACGGCAAACCGAGAGCGTTGGCAACGTCGTTTGACGCATCGCATATCGTTGGCGAGATGACTCCTACCGACATCGCAATGCTCGGCAAGAACACCGCAACACTGGAAATCAACGGGGAAGATACAGAAAAATTCACGTTGCCGTCAGCTGCCGACTTCGACAAATGCATCGCGACGGCAAGCCGGTATTTCACTCTGAAAATCGGCGACTTGATACTAATTGAAAACGGCGAATGGCACAATGCGGAAATCAACAGCCGTGTAACAGCTCGTTTGGGCGACTTTGAATCAATAAACATAAAGATAAAATAACCAAGGAGATATGACTAAATACATCATCGCTGTGGCTGTTGGCGCGGTTCTCGCCTCTTTCAGCAGCCAGGCTGCGACAAAATTCAAGGACTCTTCCGTCCTTTCATCAGGGAAATGGGTTAAAATCAAAGTCGGCGAAACCGGCGTCTATGAAATCACCGGCGAACAGTTGAAGCAATTCGGATTCTCCGACCCAAAAAAAGTGAAGATTTTCGGCACTGGAGGCATCCAGACCACCGACAATTACAACAAAGACTATACCGACGACCTCGAGCAGGTGCCGGCAATGCGCACCGGCGACAAATTATACTTCTATGCCAACGGCTTGACATACGAGGAAATAAGGAGCATTGACTACACCACCAACTTCGACATATACCGCTCAATCTCAAAAAACGCCTACTCTCCCGCTTCTTACTACTTCCTTACAGACAGCGAGGATTTTGACGCACGCGATATTGAAACCGTCGACACCAACGAAAGCAATCTTGCCTCCGTCAAGGAATGGCGCTCGAACGGCGTGGTGTCGATTTGGCACAAGAACGACATCGTAAACCCTACCCGCTCAGGCAAACTTTTCCTCGGCGAAGATTTCTCAAGCACAAAAGAGTTTGAAATTACGATGTCTACACCAGGCATCATCAGCGGAACAAATGTGGTTGTAAACATGTCGGCAGGCGTAAAAACCGCCGACTCGCAAACTGTGACACTGTCGGTCGACGGTACGGTTTTAGACACAAAAAATGTGTCAAAATCAGCCGATGCCGCAGTCTATAAACTGATAACTTCTTTCGGGTCCACCCCAGTGACAGAGGCGATGGCGCAGGCTGAGTCGGTGACAGCGAAAGTGAGCACGTCTGTGTCGCTGCCGATTGCGAAGATGAACTATATCTCCGTCTCCTACAAGTCGCCGCTTGCCCTTCCTGCCGACTCCTCACAAATGCGCTGGCTCGTGAAGACAACCAAAGAGTCAGGACTCGTAATCGGCAACACCACTCCTACAACACACGCCTGGCTTGTGTTTACGCCAAACAATTCTCCTTACAAAATCTACAACACAAAACAATACACCATCACAACAAGTGAGGGAACAAGCTGCATCGTCCCGAATCTTGGCACAACGGCTTATGCGGAATACGTGATTTTCGACACCGGAAAGCAGCAGAAGCAAGTGTCTTTTGCAGGCAACGTAGCCAACCAGAACCTGCATTCACTCGCCACGCCCGACATGCTCGTCATCACCACTCCCAAACTGAAAGCCCAAGCCGACCGCATTGCCGACTTCCACCGCCAGCACGACGGCATGGACGTAGAGGTAGTGCTGCAGGACGACATTTTCAACGAGTTCGGCAACGGCATGCGCGATGTTTTCGCATACCGTCAGCTGTGCAAGATGCTCTATTCACGCAACCCGTTGAAATTCCGCTATCTGCTGCTGTTCGGCAGCGGCAACTACGACAACCGCGGAATTTTCGGCGGCGACATCGAGGAAACACTGCTCACTTATCAGACCGACAACAGCTACCACAGCGTGTCCTCCTACTGCTCCGACGACTATTTCGGCGTGATGAACGACGAGGCTGTCAATGTGGAAGGCACAAACGCTCTGCTCAACATCTCTATTGGACGCATCCCGTTTGCCTCTGCTGCCGAAGCAAAAACATACGTAGACAAACTGCTTGCCTACATATCGCACAAACCCGGCAAGACCGACACGTGGAAGAGCAACATGCTCATGATTGGCGAATATGGCGACCAATACATCCACACGACACAGACTGAATCGTTTATCGACAACTTCAACTATGAGATAACCCCGAAGACATCAGACACTCCGGAAATCAGAACGAGAAACGACAATGCCGTAAATTTCAACAAGATTTATCTTGAGCCTTACGACAACGTGGACAATCTGCAGGCCACACGCGAGAAACTGGTCGAAGATTTCAATGTAGGACAGAATTTCATCCTCTTCGTGGGGCACTCCAACATTTCATCGCTCACCAAACCGACCGTGCTGATGAACCTGCAGCAAGCAATCGACACGAAATATGACGTGCCGCCAGTGATGTATTTCTCTTCATGCGACGTGGGCAGATACGACGGCGGACAGACTTCATTCATCGACAAACTGCTGCTCAACCCCAACGGCGGCATTATCGCTGCCGTGGCAGCGACACGCGAGGCATACACATCGTTGAACGGACGCCTGACCGACTCGTTTGCCAAGTATCTCGGCATCAGCGAATCCGACAGCCGATTCTATGCTAAATACGAAAAAACCTGGGGACGCGTGTTGATGTTTGCGAAAAACTTCTCAACCGACCGTTCACGCAACCGTCTGAAATACCACCTGCTCGGCGACCCGGCAATGCTCGTCGACATCCCGTGTGACCGCACCGAGGTGACCGAAGTCAACGGTGTCGCCGCCTCGAAGGGCATCGCCATAGGTGCTATGACTCCAATAACCATAAAAGGCCGTGTCAGAAACGACGCAGGAGAAGTCGATACCGATTTCAACGGCTATGCGAAGATTTCGCTCTACGACTCCGAAAAATACTATATGACACAAGGTGACGAGACGCTGACCGAGCGCGGAGCCGAACTTGCCGTGACAAGCGCCGACGTGACAGCCGGCGAGTTTACAGCCACAATCATAGCGCCAAACTGCATCACGACCGACGACAAAGAGAAACCGCTGCAAGTGACCGCTGTCAGCAACGACGGCACCGTGGTGTCGGGATTCTACAACGGACTGACATTCGACCGCTCGCTCTCCGCCGTTTCCGACGACACGACAGCGCCAACCATCAACGCCTTCTACATCAACGACAAATCAACGTTCAAGGACGGTATGGAGGTGGAATCGTCGCTGCACCTCAAAGCGGAAGTGACCGATGATGTTGCCCTCAACCTGTCGCATGAGCAGATTGCCACGACTGCCTACATTTCTATCGACGGCGGAGAGCATGTTTATCCTGTGTGCTCCTACCAGCTCGACGGAGCCGACAATTGCATAATCGACCAAGGCATATACAACCTTAAATCAGGCCGACACACGGCAGAACTTGTTGTTGCCGACATGTCGGGCAACGTTGCCACACGCACAATAGCCTTCTACGTTGCCGTCAGCGACAACGCCACACTCACCGTCGATACGACAGCCCTGATACACTCTGTGACATTCGACGTTGAGAACGCCGACAACTACACCGACGCGCAACTCGTTGTCAGCGACAACAGCGGCAACGTGGTGCTGCGCACCGACGTAGGCTCATTCCCATACACATGGGACGGCAGCGACAACAACGGCAACCGCCTTGCCGAAGGCAACTACAACGCAACGGCAATCATCGACGGCAAAAGCCTCCGCCAGAAAAAAATCGTAGTCGTAAAGCAATAAATGCCACTATTTTCAGTTTTGATAAATAGAACTACATTTATAGAAAACGAATGAAAATTAGACGGTATATAATCATTGTCCTGGCATCGCTCATCGCTTTGCCCGCTCTCGCCGACAGCAACAGCAAGAACCAATTCAACCCAGTGCAAACCGGTGTGACATCGCTCGGAATCGCCCCCGACGCCCGCGGCGCAGCCATGGGCGACCTCGGTGTGGCAACCGAGCCCGACGCCTATTCGCAATATTGGAACCCGTCGAAATACGCCTTCGCCTACAGCTCGGCGGCAGTCAGTCTCTCCTACACCCCATGGTTGAGAAAACTGGTCAACGACATATTCCTTGCCAACCTTTCCGGATATTGGAAAATGGGAGGAGGCGACAACCAAGCTGTCAGCGCATCGTTGCGCTACTTCTCGCTCGGCGAGATTCAGATGACCGACGGTGCTGGAACTGTTGTCAACTCCGTCAACCCATACGAAATGGCTTTCGACCTCGGCTATTCCCGCAAACTGTCGGAAAGCTTCTCCATGGGTGTGGCTCTGCGCTACATCTATTCCGACCTCGCTTTCTCCGACGCATATTCTGCCGAACAGCAGAAAGGAGCGTCGGCATTCGCCGCCGACATCTCGGGCTTCCTGACCACATATCCTGTGGTGGGACGCAACGAATGCCAATGGTCATGGGGTTTCAACATCTCCAACATCGGTTCAAAGGTGTCGTACAACGACGGCAATGACCCAGCATTCCTGCCTACAAACTTCCGCCTCGGAACAACATTCACCTTCCCGGTGGCTCAATACAACAACATAGCGCTCTCGCTCGACGCCAACAAGCTGCTTGTGCCCACACGTCCACGCCAGTCAGACTTCACCGATGCCGAAGGCAACTATGACCAGGAGGCTTATGAGTCGAAACTTGAGGACTGGCGCAACACGTCGTCGATTTCAGGCATCTTCAAGTCGTTCAGCGACGCTCCGGGCGGATTCAAGGAAGAGCTGAAGGAAATTACGCTCTCCGTCGGTGCCGAGTACAACTACAACCAGCAGTTTTTCGTACGTGCGGGATATTTCTATGAGAACGCCATGAAGGGCAACCGCCATTACTTCTCATTTGGTGCCGGATTCTCGCTCAACGTGGTGCAGCTCGACGCAGCATACATGATTGCAACGGCTCAAAACAGTCCTCTTGACCAAACGCTCCGTTTCTCGTTGACGTTTGACATGGACGGACTCAAACACCTGTTAGGCAAAAAATAAAACGATATGGCTTTACCCTTCCGCACCGGCTTCGGATTTGACGTGCACCGCCTTGTCGAAGGTCGCGACCTTTGGATTGGCGGCGTGAAAATCGAGCACTCACTCGGGCTGCTCGGCCACAGCGACGCCGATGTGGCAATCCACGCGCTCTGCGATGCAATGCTCGGAGCTGCGGCGCTGCGCGACATCGGTTTCCACTTCCCCGACTCCGACCCTGCCTACAAAGGCATCGACAGCAAGAAGCTGCTCAGATGCGTGGCCGACTTGTTGCGGGAAAAAGGCTACACCTTTGGAAACGCCGACATCACCATCTGCGCCGAGGCACCGAAGATGAATCCCCACATCCCCGCCATGCAGAAGGCTATGGCTGAATGCATTGGCTGCGATCCAGATGACATCTCGGTAAAAGCCACCACCACCGAGCGGCTTGGCTTCACCGGACGTCAGGAAGGCATCTCCGCATATGCCACCGTGCTAATCGCTCGTAATTGATAAGAAAAGCTCTAAAACCTTTGATTATGAATACACAACAATTACCACAACTTTCTATCGAAGAGGCACTGAAAGCCGCATGCAACAAAATCTTTCAGTTTAACGGCCGCTCGCGCCGTTCGGAATTCTGGTGGACCGCGCTTGTCGTTATCATCATCTGCGCAATCACTCACGACACGATATCCTGGCTGATGAATCTTCTGATGATTCCAATCACATTCCGCCGCCTGCACGACACCGGACGCAGCGGATGGTGGTGGGGAGCAGGAATAATCGCCACGTATGGGTTCGGCACAATATTCGTCATCGACTTAGGAATCAGCTCATTAATCAATTTTCCTCCGGCAGCGATATCAGCGTTTCTCGGCAAATTCGTATTGTTTGCCATCGCATATATCGCCTACCACATAGTCATGATTGTGTTCCTCTGCCAAGACAGCGAACCGTTTGAAAACCGCTACGGTGAGTCACCGAAATATGTCGTAGACCCCGACTCCGACGGAATTGACACCCCTGATGCCAAAATTGATTAATCCGTAATTTCCCACTTATTTCATATTGAATATTCCCAAAATTATGTAAATTTGCAATTGAACTGCAAATTTACATAAGATATGGCCGAATTTATCAACCGTAAAATCACCCAGGCAATTGAAAACGCTGCTGCATCTTTTCCTGTAATAACCATTACAGGGCCGCGTCAATCCGGCAAGACAACGCTTGCCCGACACATGTTTCCAGAATATCCGTATTTTAGTCTTGAGAATCCCGATGTCAGGAATTTGGCGATGGAAGACCCCGTAGGATTCCTCAACAACACCACAGAGGGGATTATTCTTGACGAAGTTCAGAATTCCCCACAACTGCTGTCGTACATACAAGGAATCGTTGACAACGACTATGAAAAGCGTTTCATTCTGACTGGAAGCAACAATTTCTCAATGCTGAAAAACGTATCACAGTCGCTTGCCGGACGCTCCGCTGTTTTTGAATTGCTGCCATTCTCCATAAACGAGCTCAACAATTACGAGACCGACACCGACTCTCTTATATACAAGGGAGGCTATCCGGGCATATGGTGCGACGGCAAGGACACTTACACATTTTATTCAAACTACGTCACAACCTACCTTGAGCGCGACGTGAGAAATATCATCAACATCAAGGATCTCGACACATTCCAAAAATTCATCCGCATCTGTGCGACACGCATAGGAAGCATTTGGAACAGCTCGGAAGTGAGCAACGAAATTGGGGCGTCGGTCAACACGGTTAAATCCTGGCTGTCCGTACTCCAGGCTTCATACATCATCTTCATGCTCCAGCCTTTTTTCACAAACACCCGGAAACGCCTCACCAAATCGCCCAAACTATTCTTCACCGATACCGGTCTGGCAAGCTTTCTGCTTGAAATAGAATCCGAGTCGCAAATCAAACGTGACAAGATGCGCGGGCATCTCTTTGAAAACATGATTGTTGCGGAGGCATTGAAGCAAAGATTAAACGCCGGTCGCAGCAACAATCTATGCTTCTATCGCGACAGCAACGGAAATGAAGTCGACCTCATAACAAAAAGAGAGGGTATGCTAAACCTTTACGAAATCAAATCGTCGGAAACATACCATCCCGATTTTGAAAAAGGGATAAAATCGTTTATCGGCAGTTTCGGCGACATAGTGGGGTCAAACAGCATAATCTACAACGGATCGCTTGAAAACGAATCAAGGGAAATAAAACTGATAAACTACAAACATCTGCCTCCAATTATGTAAATTTGCAGTTGTACTGCAAATTTACATAATCAAAACACATAACAAGGCAAAAGAATAAAATTCTGTAAACGGACTTAATTATGACCGTTTGCAGAATTTTTTTGTTATCAGCACCATCGCTTCAAGAACAATTTTCCAAGTTTCAAAAAACTCTTGGATGATTCATCTTTACGCCATAACTTTGCGGTGTGAGAATAGAAAATCAGTCAGTAACCAATCTTAAAAGCATATAGATATGGCAACAAAGAAATATCACTTCGAGACGCTCCAACTCCACGTTGGTCAAGAGCAACCGGATCCGACAACAGACGCACGCGCCGTGCCAATCTACCAAACCACGTCGTACGTGTTCAGAAATTCGCAACACGCAGCCGACCGATTCGGCCTGCGCGACGCCGGCAACATCTACGGACGTCTGACCAATCCGACACAAGGAGTGTTTGAAGACCGCGTTGCCGCTCTGGAAGGCGGAGTGGCGGGACTGGCAGTAGCCTCTGGCGCAGCCGCCGTCACCTACGCTCTCCAAAACATCCTTTCGCAGGGCGACCACATTGTTGCCGCCGACAACCTTTACGGCGGATCGTTCAACCTGATTACCCACACACTTGCCACTCAGGGCATCACCAACACCATTGTCAACGTCAACAACCTCGAAGCACTTGAGGCTGCCATCCAGCCCAACACCAAGGTTGTCTATGCGGAGACATTCGGCAATCCCAACTCCGACGTCACCGATATCGAAGCCATCGCGGAAGTGGCACACCGCCACAATATTCCGCTGATTGTCGACAACACATTCGGCACCCCATATCTCATCCGCCCAATCGAACACGGTGCCGACATTGTGGTGCATTCCGCCACTAAGTTTATCGGAGGCCACGGCACGAGTCTCGGAGGTGTGATCGTAGACGGCGGCACTTTCGACTGGAAAGCCAATGCCGACAAGTTCCCAACACTCGCCAAGCCCGACCCAAGTTACCACGGCGCAATCTTCGCCGACGTAGCGGGCAAGGCTGCTTTCGTGACACGCATCCGCGCCGTCATCCTGCGCGACACCGGTGCCGCAATCTCCCCGTTCAACGCCTTCATCCTGCTGCAAGGATTGGAAACGCTGTCGCTGCGCGTAGAACGTCACGTAGAAAACGCCCTCAAGGTTGTCGACTATCTGAGCAAGCATCCTAAGGTGGCCAAGGTCAATCATCCGTCGCTGCCCGGCCATCCCGACCACGCCCTCTACCAGAAATATTTTCCCAACGGCGGCGGTAGCATTTTCACCATCGAGATAAAAGGCGGGGAGAAGGAGGCATGGAAATTTATCGACTCTCTCGAGATTTTCTCGCTGCTCGCAAACGTAGCCGACGTGAAAAGCCTCGTAATCCACCCCTACACCACCACCCACTCGCAGATGACACCAGAAGAGCTTGCGCAACAGCACATAACGCCGTCGACCGTACGCCTGTCAATAGGCATCGAACATATCGACGACATTATCGACGACCTTGCCCAAGCACTTGATAAGATATAGGATCCTCATAGTCCAACTTAATGATTTTTGAATAAGATTTGTGTGAGAAAACCGGGAATTATCCCGGTTTTTTCTTTGCTGAAAATTTATTCCCAATTTAAAAAATGTCATAAAAACAACATTTTTGATTACATTTTCCCATTTATAATAGCAATCGCATGGAAAAAGTTTGTATTTTTGTAGCAATTTGAGAATCTACAAAAACAACAGTATATGAAAGCAACAGAAGTAATCGACGATTTGCGTCGTCGTTTTCCAAACGAACCGGAATACTTGCAGGCGGTTGAAGAAGTGGTTACATCAATCGAGGATGTCTACAACGAGCATCCCGAATTTGAACGCTACAATCTGATTGAGCGGCTTTGTCTGCCCGACCGCATCATCTCGTTCCGCGTGTCGTGGGTAGACGACAAAGGACAGGTGCACAACAATATGGGCTACCGCATCCAGCACAACAATGCCATAGGCCCGTATAAAGGTGGAATCCGATTCCACGCGTCGGTAAACCAGTCGATTCTGAAATTTCTTGCTTTCGAGCAGACATTCAAGAATTCACTCACCACGCTGCCTATGGGCGGAGGCAAGGGCGGATCGGACTTCAGCCCAAAAGGTAAGTCAGATATGGAGGTGATGCGCTTCTGTCAGGCATTTGTGGCTGAACTGTGGCGCAACCTTGGCCCCGACCGCGACGTGCCTGCCGGCGACATCGGCGTTGGCGGACGCGAAGTGGGCTACATGTATGGCATGTACAAGAAGATGGCGCGCGAGAACACCGGCACGTTTACCGGCAAAGGCCTTGAATTCGGAGGCTCGCTGATACGCCCTGAAGCCACCGGCTACGGCAATGTCTACTTTCTTCTCAATATGCTCGCCACTCGCGGCATCGACATCAAGGGCAAAAAGGTTGCCATCTCCGGCTCCGGCAACGTGGCTACCTACACGGCAAAGAAGCTGCTTGAACTTGGCGCCAAAGTTGTAACGATGAGCGACTCCGACGGCACAATCTACGTGCCTGAAGGATTGAGTCAGGAACAACTCGACTTTATCTTCGAACTTAAAAACATCTACCGCGGACGCATACGCGAGTTTGCTGAGAAATACGGCTGCGAATATTTTGAGGGCGGACGCCCATGGGGCGTGAAGTGCGACATCGCAATGCCGTCTGCCACACAGAACGAGCTTGACGGCGACGACGCGCGCACGTTGCTTGCCAACGGATGCTTCGCTGTGTCGGAGGGTGCCAACATGCCTTCCACGCCGGAAGCTGTGCATGAGTTTGTCAACGCAAAAATCCTCTATGCGCCAGGAAAGGCGGCAAATGCCGGTGGCGTGTCGGTCAGCGGACTTGAGATGGCACAAAACTCACAGAAACTGACGTGGACCGCAGAGGAAGTCGATGCCAAGCTGCGCGGCATCATGGCTGACATCCACACCCAATGCCAGAAATACGGCAAGGAAGCCGACGGCTACACAAACTATGTGAAGGGAGCCAATGTGGCTGGCTTCATGAAAGTGGCGCGGGCAATGATGGCACAGGGCATCCTGTAGAAACCCTGCCACATACAAAATCCAGCTGCCCTGCAATCGCGATTGCAGGGCGGCTGATGTTATATTCAAGTCTGCTTACTTGTTTTTGAAAAAGTCTACGATTCTGCGGCATGCCTTGCCGTCACCGTAAGGGTTGACAGCCTTCGACATCTTATCATAAGCAGCCTTATCGTCAAGCAGCTTGCTCACCTCGTCCATAATCTTGTGATAGTCGGTGCCCACAAGATGCACTGTTCCCGAAGCCAGCGCCTCCGGACGTTCTGTCGTGTCGCGCATCACGAGCACAGGCTTGCCCAGACCGGGAGCTTCTTCCTGGATGCCGCCCGAGTCGGTGAGCACAATCGTTGATTTGCTCATCAGATACACGAACTCAAGATACTGAAGCGGCTCGATGAAGAACATATTGCCCAAACCTTTCAAATCTTCGCCGAAAACTTCATGAATTGGCTTGCGCACATTCGGATTCAAGTGCATCGGATAAACGAAGTCAACGTCGGCATACTTGTCCTTGAGGTCGCGGATGGCCGTACACATATTGATGAATCCATCGCCGAAATTCTCACGGCGGTGGCCTGTGATAAGCACCAATTTTCTGCCGTTGTCAAGACGGCTTATGTCGTAGCCTGCCTTTGCGAGCACTTCTTTCTGCTCTGCGGCAAGAACCTCGTCGTGCGTCAGTTTGTCAACAACCATGTGGAGCGCGTCGATAACGGTGTTGCCCGTAACGACAATCTCTCCTTGCACTTTTTCCTCCTTGAGGTTGCTTTCCGAAAGAGGGGTCGGAGCGAAGTTGAACGACGAGATGCGGCCCGTCAGCTGACGGTTCATCTCTTCAGGCCACGGCGAATAGATGTTGTGGGTGCGCAATCCCGCTTCCACGTGCCCGACAGGAATCTGTTGATAAAACGCAGCGAGAGCAGCCGCAGTCGACGTTGTTGTGTCGCCATGCACAAGCACCACATCTGGCTGCGCTTCCTTCAGCACGTCGCGCATACCCAGAATCACCCGGGCAGTGACATCATATAAATCCTGTCCCTGCTTCATTATATTGAGGTCATAGTCAGGCTTTACGTCAAAAATAGTAAGCACTTGGTCGAGCATTTCCCTGTGCTGACCAGTCACACAGACAATTGTCTTGAAATTTTCAGCGTCCTTCTGGAATTCCTTCACCAGCGGACACATCTTGATAGCTTCTGGACGTGTGCCAAAAACCAGCATTACTTTCTTCATAAGATATCGTTTTTCAATGTTTGTATACAAGCATCACAAAGGTTTGCGATCCCTTTCTATTGCAATATTAATAATTTATTTTGAAATAAGCAAATGCCACTATCTGTCGCATTCGGTTTTCAGGTAGTGATGGGCGGCGTGACATTGATGGAGTGCGTGGTCGACAATCCAGTGACGGTTTGCCATTTCTGAGATTACGGTCATCTCATGCGACACAAGCATCACCGTGCTACGCTTCGCCAAATCGGCGACAATACCATAAATCTGCTCCACAAATGCGTGGTCAACATACGACAGTGGCTCATCGAGCACCACTATGTCGGGATTGGAGATGACTGCCCTTCCGAGCAACGTGCGCTGCAACTGACCGCCCGACAACGTGCCTATCACCTGACGGCGGAATCCGTCGACACCCATCATCTTCATTGTCGCCTCAATCTTTTCACTGGCGGCGTCGGAAAATTTTCCGCGCCAGTTCCGGCGTTCTCCGAGCAGCCCCGAAGCCACAACCTCCTCCACCGTTATCGGAAAGCGGTTGTCGATGTTGCTTTTCTGCGGCAGGTATCCGAAACGCAGGCCGTCAACTTCCTCATCGCCGTTGAAATAGCGCACACGTCCTTTCGTGGGCGTCAGCAAATGGAGCATCGTTTTCAGCAACGTGCTTTTCCCGCCACCGTTCGGACCTGTTATCGCCACAAAATCGCCGGCATTGATTTCTGCGTTCACATTGTCAAGAGCGCGGAAATTGCCGAAATCCACCGTAATGTTTTCTACCGAAATTATCTTATTCTGATGTGATTCCATCTGCAATTCTCCTCATCTCCTTTTTCCAATCGTAACTCAGCGGATTTATCTCCACGCGGCGCAGTCCGATGCCGGCACACACCGTCTCCGCCTGCCGGCTGCCGGCTCCCGTCTGCATAAAAAACACACGGGCATTCTTTTTCCGTGCCTCTTTCATTTTTTCTGCCACGAATCCCGCAGGAGCTTCCTTGCCCTCATATTCAATGCCGATTTGCTCCAGACCATAGTCGCGTGCAAAATACGACAACGCCGGATGCCACACCACAAATGCCTGCCCGCGCACCGGAGCCAGCACTTGCCGCAACGAGTCGGCAAACGCAGCCAGCTCGGCATCAAGTTTCCTGTAGTTCGCCTGATAATAATCCTTTCCGTTGCTGTCTATTTTCACAAGAGCGTCGGTCATATTTTTTGCCACGATGCGCATATTCTCCACCGACATCCACACATGGGGGTCGGCCTCCATCTCGCCGTGATGGCTGTGTCCGTCAATTACAGAAATGCCCTTCGACGAGTTGACAACGGTTTTTGCTTTGCCGGCAGCCAACCGCTCGAAGCCCAAATTTCCTACGACAAAATATGCCCGGCAGTTTTCCAAATCCATCATCTGCGACATGTCGGGATCGTAACTCTCCGCCGAGGTCGCTTTCTCAATCATACTGCCCACAGTCCACTTGTCGCCGGCTATGCGTTCAAGCACATATTTTTGCGGCGGAATGCTGACCATCAGCGTCGGCTTACCTCCGACCTTGCCTCCGCATGCCGCCATCATGACGGCAGCGAAGCATATAAGCATCATTCGTATAAGTTTCATCTTCTACTTCACTCCATAGACATCGCGATGTATACGCTTCACATATTTGTCGCCGGCAGAAAGCGAAATCCCGCCATAAGTCATCAGCTTCAGCTCTATCGCATGGCGGTCAGGGCTGTAGGGCGGCTGCACATACTCAACGTCGTTCCACAAGCGAAGCCCATTGCGCTCATAAAACCCTATGCGGCGGCATGCCATCTCATCTGTCGGCGGCTCAACCTCAATCACCAGCGGACGGCTGTCGGACGCAAGAAACCAGCGCAATGCGTTTCCGCCGATTCCGCCGCAACGCATTTCCGGACTGATGGCAAAATGCTCACCATAGCGGAAATCATCCCACTCCCAACTTGTCAGAAACCCGATAAATTCGTCATTGTCTCCGACAAACACATTGATGTGAAACTTCTTTTCCGTGTCGGCAAGCCGGGAAAATTCTGCCACTTCCCGTCTTTCATCTGCAGGAAATGCCGCCTCATAAAGGCCAACGACATCTCCGAAATATTTATTTTCTGAAGAAATCTTCAAAATTTTCATAGAATTTCATTTTTTTGAAGTATATTTGCTAACAAATGCACAACAATGCACTTTTATTTGTCAAATGCAAAGATAATGCATTGCTGCTGATAAAAAAAACGAAAATAAAAATCATACACATATGGCTAATTCACAATTAGATTCTTTGGATTATAAAATCCTTCAAATGCTTTCGGTCAACGCGCGCAAACCTTATCTCGAGATTGCACGCGAATGCAACGTGTCGGGCGCGGCCATCCACCAACGCATACAGAAACTTATCAACACGGGCGTGCTTATTGGCTCGGAGTCGTTGGTCAACCCTTCTGCGGTCGGTTATGAAACCTGCGCGTATGTGGGATTTTTCCTTAAAGACCCTTCGCATTTCGACCAGGTCGCAGCTCGATTGAAAGAGATTCCAGAAGTCGTGGAATGCCACTTCACAACAGGTCAATACGACATGTTCATAAAGTTGTATGCCAAGAACAACCACCATCTGCTCGAAATCATCCACGACAAGTTGCAGAACCTCGGATTGGCGCGCACTGAGTCAATCATCTCGTTCAAGGAGGTGTTCAAACGCCAGATTCCTATCATCGAGGAAGACAACGATTAATATCGATTCCATTCACTCATTGCTATGACCACATACGAGCAACTGCTTGCCGACTGTATCCGCTGGGCGAAAGAAGCCGGCAGGATTCAATTGGAATTGTTCAGAAGCGACCGCCTCGACATCGAGGCTAAATTCAACGACAGCGACGTGGTGACAAATGCCGACAAAGCATCGGAAAAAGCCATCATTTCGGAAATACGCCGCGCCTATCCCGAACACTCCGTGCTTTCGGAAGAGGCTGGATGCGACAAGCGCATGAACGATTGGCTATGGGTGATTGACCCTCTTGACGGCACTACAAACTACAGCAGCGGTCTGCCTAATTTCTGCGTGTCGATTGGCGTGCAGCATAAAGGACAGACCGTTGTCGGTGTTGTCTATGCGCCATATCTTGGCGAAATTTTCACCGCCGTGCGCGGAAAAGGGGCTTTCCTCAACAACCGCCCAATCCGTTGCAACACGAAGACCGACATTCACAAAGCGGTGGTGTCGACCGGATTTCCTGTCGACAAGGACCGCACAACCGACTGCAATGTCGACAACTTGGTGCGTGTGCTGCCTTACGTCAGAGGCATGCGTCGTCTTGGCGCCGCTGCAATCGACATCTGCTATGTCGCCGCCGGACTGCTCGACGGCTATTGGGAGATGAACCTGCACGAATGGGACGTGTGCGCTGCACTGCTCATTGCGGAAGAGGCTGGCGCCGTCCATAAGTTTTTCCGCACAGACCGCAACGTGTCGGTCGTGGTGGCTGCCCCCGGCATCATGCCGTCGCTCGAGCCCCTGATTTCAGAAAAGCCGTTTGACGGCGATTTCAAAACATTCCAAATGTAATATGACAAAGATAAAATCCTGTGCCTCCGTATTGGTTGGAACGGCATTGGCGGCGACCGTGACTTGCTGCGCCAACAAGCCCGTAACGCTTCCGCTCGTAAATGAGGAGCGTCCCGTTGTCGCTCTGCAACCTGCAAGCGCCATGCCTCATGTGATTATCTATAAAACCACACGCGACTATTCCCAAAACGTGCCGGTGATAATGGACGCGTCGCGCCAACGCATCGTGTCATACCCCGACCCCGCCGACCTGCGCGGCAACTGCCGTCCGCAAGCGCTTGACAACGGCTTTTTGCTCGACAACCGCGGCATCGGTGAGAATGTGGCATTCCTGTCGTACACCTACGATGAATATGCCGCTCTCAAATCGGCTCCGACAATGCAGCAGCTGCTCGACAGCATCATCGACCGCTATCCGCTTTCGGCCATCACCGACTGCGGCAGCCGATCGGATTTCAGCGGCAATCTCGTTGACGCCGTCAATGAATATATCCGCTCGCACGGATTAAAATAACGGGAAGCACTACCTATCCAGGCGGTGCCTCTCTATCTCTATTAATGGAAAAATGCTTTTGTAAATGCTACAGTGCAAAGATAGCACTCGTAGCATTTCATTTTTATGTCATTCCGGCAACAATTCTGTTACATTCTCACGAAACATGAAACCACGGCAATCACAGCCACCGTAAACGCCCCGACCGATGTGACCACACCGGTGTTGACACTCGGCTTCAGATGCGGTCTGTCCACTCGGTCTGCCACATAGCCGGCGGCAAAAGCCATAGCCAGACCCGCCGCAGTGCCGATAATTGCTCCGACAAGCAAATCGCCTGGATAATGCACTCCAAGATAGACGCGCGAATAGGAATTAAGCACCGCCCACACAAAAATGAAAAGACTGAGTTTGCGGTTGGCAAACAGCAATGTCAAAAATGAGGCAAGAGCGAACGAATTGGCTGCGTGACACGACGGGAAGCCGTAGGAACCGCCTCGATAGCCCCCGACAATATGCACCATCTCCGACAACGGATTCTCTGGATTGGAGGGGCGCAGCCGGCACACTTCCGGACGTATCAGCGTGGCACACACTTGGTCGGCTATCGTAATCGCCAACGCAACGCACACCAGCACTGCAAGCGTCTGCCGCCACCGGTAATTGCGCACCACGGCAAACAGCACCGCTGCATACATCGGCACCCATATCCATTTGCCTGTAAACAGTTTCATGAAGACATCAAAATATGGCGCATGCAAGCCGTTGAGTGCCAGAAACACTTGTGTGTCTATCGTATTCAGCCAGTCTATCATAATGGATTATCGTTTGTCAAGATCATCATACAGTTTCTGCAGGAATGCCTTTCCAGGCAGCAGATTGCGTCCTTTTTCAGAGCCCTCGTCAAGCATCACCTTTTCTCCGTCAAGGTTATAGACCAATTGGTTGGTGTCGGTCACCATTCCGAAAAACGACGGCTCGGTGAAATATCCGAAATGCGGCGACGCCGGATTAAGCATATTCTTGCTGAATATAAATTCACTGTGGTCAATGCCAAGCTGGTAAAGCAACGTGGCTGCTATGTCGATTTGCGACGCGGGGACATCGATTTTCATCGGAGCCGCGACAGCACCGCCAACCAACACGAGCGGTATGCGGTGGCGCGCCAACGGGTCGTCAAGATGATGCGGATAGGCTCCCTGATGGTCGGGGACAAGCAGCACAACCGTGTTTTTCCACATCGGCAATTTCCGCAATTCATCCACAAACTTGCCCAGACAGTCGTCGGTGTAGGCGAATGCATTCTTCACCTTGTCGTCAAACTTATGAAACGGCACCTCGAACGGCTCATGGCTGCTCGACGTCTGCAAGATTCTGAATATCGGCCTCCGCGGATTTGGCTCGGCTTTAAGGTCGGCGAGCATCCGTTCAAACACCAGATGGTCGGGCGCTCCCCACTTGCCTGTACGGTCTTTCAGCGGGAAATCCTTGTCCGATACCACCTTGTCGAATCCTGCCGACACCAGATATGCCAGCATATTGGTGAAATTGGCATCACCCCCATAATAATATTTCAAGTCGTAGCCCTCTCGCTTCATTGCCTTCGGTATCGATGGCAGATGCTCCACCTTCTCGGCAAATTTCATAATGCTCGTGCTCGGCTGTGCGGGATAGCCGCTGATTATCGACACCAGACCGCGGTCGGTGCGGAAACTGTTGCCCCAGAAATTAGTACAAGTCACGCCCTCCCTGCTCATGGCATCAAGATTGGGTGCCACATTCTCACCGCCGAGCGACGGCAGCAAGTGACTGCTGAAACTTTCGAGGATTATGAAAATCACATTGGGACGGTTCGTGGTAAACAGCCGCGGCACCGAGTCGGCATCAGCCACAGGCTTGTCGCGCAAAGCCTCCATCAGACGTTCCGCATCGGCATTGTCCATAAAACGATATTGCGATGCGAAGTCGGTTTGATGCGCCATTGAATGCATAAAACTGAACAACGGATTTATCGCGGCGTGGTTCAGTCGCTGGTTCTGGCTGAAATATGCGGCCGACAGGTTCATTGTCGACGTCGTAAAACCGCCTCGGATTGGGATGAAGAGCACTCCTGTGAGGACTATAGCCACCGCCGTGGCGACTATCCGGGAACGCAATGTGGGCAGAAGCGGAACGTCTGCCGTCAAGATTTTCTGTAAAACCCAATACACCCCTACGCCATAGGCCGCGGCGGCAAGCAATCCCATAAACACAAACCAACCGCTGACACTCGCCACGGCATCGGCGGGCGACGTGAAGAAATAAAACACCGGCGTGGCGTCGAGACGGAAGCCCCAATAGCCATAAAGACACAAGTCAACCACAAACGACAGCGACACAACTGCAGCTGCCACCGCCGAATAAATGCAGGCGGCGTATCGCATTGCCCTGCCTGCCGTCCACACCGACGCCGCAGCAAGCAGTCCCGGCACAATGGCAAGGTAGCCTGCCATAGCCATGTCCATACGCAAGCCATGCCAAGTGGCGGCGCAAACGCCACCAAGTCCGACTCCGCGAAACAAAGAGTGGTAGCAAGCGATAAACACTGGATGCTGCAAGGCAAAGATTGCCACAAGCACCACATAAATGAGCAGTAATTTGTATATGCGTTGTTTCATTGTTCCAAACATCTTGATAATTGGTGCAAAAGTACAAAAAAATGTACTAACCATCCAAGTCCTCGCAACAAACCGTATGCCCAGACATAAAAAAAGTGTGCCGATGTCGGTCGGCACACAATATTGTCAGAAATACAGTCTGTGGTTTTTACTTCTTGAAGAAGCGTTTGTACAAGCCCTCGAAGCCTTGTCCATGACGAGCCTCATCCTTTGCCATTTCATGAACAGTGTCATGGATAGCATCGAGGTTCAACTCTTTCGCACGCTTTGCAATGCGCATCTTGTCGGCATTGGCGCCCGATTCTGCAGCCATTCGTTTCTCAAGGTTGGTCTTTGTGTCCCAAACCATGTCACCAAGCAGTTCGGCAAACTTCGCTGCGTGCTCAGCCTCTTCCCAAGCATAACGCTTGAACGCTTCTGCAACTTCAGGATATCCCTCGCGGTCTGCCTGACGCGACATTGCGAGATACATTCCCACTTCTGTGCATTCGCCGTTGAAATGAGCGTTGAGGTCCTTGATCATCTCTTCGTCGCAGCCTTTAGCCACGCCAATCACGTGCTCTGTAACGAAAGACAAGCCTTCGTCTTCTTTCAATTCTTTGAATTTGCTTGCTGGAACACCGCACTGTGGGCATTTTTCCGGAGCTGTTTCACCTTCGTGTACGTAACCGCACACTGTGCATATAAATTTCTTTGCCATAGTTGTAAGGATTTAATTTGTTTTGTTTTATTAATGTTTCAATTCTGTTTCTTTCATGATTTCAATGCATTCGCGGCAATAGCCTCGATAGTAAACTTCCGTTTCTTGTATAACAAAATCGTGCTCATTTTGTTCAACATCAACCTTTTGCAACGGGATATCGATTATCCTGCCACAACGTTTGCACTGGAAGTGAGAATGCGGCGACGTGTCGCCGTCATAGTGCGCGATGTGCTTGTCTATTGTCAGTTCGAGAATCGCATCGTTCTCGCCAAGCAAGCGCAGCGTGTTGTAGACAGTGGTGCGCGACAAGGTCGGCATTGTTCCTATGAGGTCGTTGTAAATCATATCGACCGTGGGATGCGTCCTGTGGCTAAGGAGATACTCCATAATGGCAATTCGTTGTGCCGACGGTTTGATGTTGTGCGCTGTCAGGTGCGCGATTGCTTCTGTCATCATAGTTGTTTACATATCACATTTGAAATCATTACAAAAGTACACATAATTTTCGTATCTACAAATTTTTTCTTCACTTTTTTTGCATTTTCCTCAAAAAAAATTTTCCGCCAATAAAAAAAGCGGAAATCGGCGACACCGATTTCCGCAGACCAAACTATTTATTTTCAAGCAATTACTTGCCATGATTGAATGTAATCGCCATACCAAGCACAACATTGAATTTTGCCGTGCTCAAAGGGATTCCCTCTTTAGAATACTTAAACGGAATATAGTCCGAGCCAAAGAAGAAGTTGAAGCCCTTCGGACAGAAGTTGATTAAAGCTCCTAATGAATGTCCGAGGTTCGACGTTGAGAAGTTGACCGTTGCATTGAACCACTGCACCGGACGGAAGTTGGCAGAAGCCATCACCTCTGTCCACTTGCGAGGAGTTCCGAGTCGTGTAGACCACAGCAATCCGAATCCGATTTTATCATTGAGGATTGAATATTCACCGGCAAGGTTGAGCATCGTTTGCAACGATTGCGTGCGGCTTGCTCCAGTCTCATTCTGGAACCGCACCAATTTTCGCAGGTCTTCCTCCAGCTGGTCGCCCTCACGGCTGAGAGCCGAACTTCCATCGGGATCCTTTTCAGCCACAAGGTGATGGAAACCGTCATACACAAACTCGTCTGGATCTACCGACGCGTTAGAGCCTTTCCATGCAACGAAGCCCACATCAGTGAGCGAAGCCGACAACACGAGGTTGTCGAGCAGCTTGTACGAAGCACCGAAGTCAAATCCCAAACCATTGCCAGCCACGCCAAACGAACCTGTGGAGATGTCGTCAATCTCGCCGTTGGGCTTATACTGAATGTCGATTGCGTCGGTGGTAAACATCTCTCCCTGCTCGCGCACGCTCCACTTGTCGGCGCTCATAGCCACGTCGATGGCATCGATGCGCGCGTCGGCATAAGCGACACCGGCGATGTATTTCACCTTTGCACCAACTCTAAATCTTTCTCCAAGGTTACGTGAATGTCCGAAAGCGAGCTCAAGGTAATTGGACGACTGCACCCGCGTGTCCTTTATATTATAAGATGTGGGAGCGCCGTTTACCTGACCTATCTTGGCAAACTCAAACAATTCATAGGGCAACGCTGCCGACGTGGCCGACTTCACGTTGATGCCGATGGTGTTGAAACCGCCAAGAGCCTTGAAACCTAACGACACCACACTAACGCCGGAGTTCACTTCCATATAGTTCCGGCTCTTCAAGCCGCTCAGAAACTCATCGTTGCCCACACTGCTGTGCAAGCCTGTAACCACCTCGCCATTTTTCTTAAACAGGAAGTTGTCAGCTCCCACATTGCTGTTCATACCAGCCGATATGCCGCCAATGGCAGGTATCGCCACATAATCATATTCGGGAGCGAACGCCGGGTTCAGATTGTGGCGCATCGGAAGATTCTCTGAGAAATATCCGTTTCGGGGAGTCTGCGCAGCCAATGGCAGGCAAAGCGAAGCCGCAAGCCCCAACATATATATTTTTTTCATCTTGTTGCTTTTTAGGTTAGTTTTTGATTGTCACACCCTGTGGCAGACGCGCCTTGAGTCCCACAAGAACATATTGCGTAGGTTTCAGAACGGTCACAGCGTCGCTGGTGTTGCCTTCCACATCAATGTCGATTTTGTCAAGTCGTCCGATAGCGCCTTCCTCTTTCTCTTTAAGCGTGATGGTGCGTTTCTGGGCAGCCTGTCCTTCTGCTCCCGGCGACACATTCACGGTCTTCGTGTATTCAATCACATCTGAAAGGTCGTTGCCTTCAACATCGCGCGGTGTTATCGACACTGCCACATCAAACGGCACGGTGCTGTAAATGTCGGCGTCAATTTCCAGATTAAGGTTTTTAACCTTGTCGGAGAAGTCCTTGATGTCGTCGGCAAGGCCATCGACCCCGTCGCGGTACATAATGTGCGACCCGACACCGAAGTCAAACGGCATATAGGCAACATATTCAACTCTGCTGTTATATGCTTTGCCAAGTATGATATGATGCTCTTTTGTCTTGTCAACATTCACGTCGGCATTGATTTCCACTTCCGACGGAATCTTGTTAACCAATTTAGCGAGGTTGGGAACGAAAACCTTCGTATAGCCCGGCTCGGTCATTTTATCCGAGTTTGTGAGCAGTAATTTTGTAACGACGGGCTCTGTGGAGCCGACATTGACGTCAACGTGTGCTGTCACCGTCTCATTTATGTATCTGCCGTTTTTGTCCAGGGCACGAAGGGTCAAATCTGCGCCAAACGGCACTCCTACAGGATTTGACACGTCAAGTTTAAGGCATATCGTGTTGAGATTCAACGATGTCGACTCGTCTGTCACGAGATCGGGCAAATCGCCCATATTCACAGTTTCCGGTTTGATAACCACGTCGGCATCAACTGTTCCGTGGATATCCTCAATCTGGAAGTCGGGCACATCGTAAACAAAAGTCAACTGCATTCCCGCCAGGTCGGCGGCAGTGACTCCATTCGCAACGCCCTCAAATGTACCGTTACAAACCACACGCTCATCGACTGTCATCTTATGGTTCTTGATGTCGGGCAGCTGACGCATACCGACAATCGGGAGTGCCACTGAAAGACTTCCGTCGGAGGCGAATTTCTTATTTACCGTCAACTTGTTGGTGTTGTAATCCATTCCTTCGATTCCCGCGCCAAACTGCAGCATGTCGGGGAAATCCATCACGAAATCCTTAACTCCGGCGCCTGTAATCTTGCTCAGCCCGGGAGCCGCCAGTTTAAGATGCACGGTAGTGACTACCGGGCTGACGCTGAGCGACGTGATACGCTCCACTTCGGTCGGCATATTCTGAATGGCGTTGATTGTCATCGTCACGCTCATCGGCGTGGTCAAGTCAAGAGTAGGCAATGTGCCCGGAATTGACGGCACAGAGAAGTTGAAATACTCAGGGGTCGTGCTCAAGTCTTTGATTTGGACACGGTCAATCCTGTCAATGTCAAGCACGGTTGAGCCGTTGGACGTCAGAGCATACGCTCCATTCTCATCCACTTTCAGATTGTCTGTAAGATCAATCAGTCTCGAAAGAGTCAATGTGTCGGTAGTGCCAATGGGTGCGGCGATGCTTCCGCCAACAGTGATGTCGGTGTTGATATTTGAAAGGTCAAAATCACTGTCGCATGAAATCATCAAGCCTGCCAGTCCCACACAAGCGACAACCGCAGCGCTTCCACGCTTCAAGGTCTGTCGTAAAATCATAATAATTAGTTTTGATTAGTTCGTTATTAAACGAAATTAATACTAATTATCGAGATTTCAAAAATTTTTGTCTAAAAAACAGTTTTATTCCATCATTTTTTCCATAAAAAGAAGATTTCAAATATGGAAGAGCGTTTTTCTGAGATCAAAACTGTGTTTTGAAAAAGTCAGCGGCATTGCGGTCGGTCACCTCCGACACCTCTTCCACGCTCACGCCAAGCGTGTCGGCAATCTTCTCTGCAATCAGAGGAATGTATGCGCTCTCGTTGCGCTTGCCGCGGTAAGGCACTGGTGTCAGATACGGGCAGTCGGTCTCAAGCAGTATGCGGTTCAATCCGATAGGTTTGAGAAGGTCGTCGACATGCGCGTTTTTAAACGTAACGACTCCGTTGATGCCGAAATAGAAATCACCATAACGGCGTATGCGGTGCAGGTCGGACAAAGAGCCTCCGAAGCTGTGGAACACGCATTCGGGCAACGTGCGTCCGAAACCGTCAAACACATCACATATCTCATCAAGTCCATCGCGACAGTGGATGATTACTGGCAAGTCGCGCGACGCCGCCCAACGCAGTTGCTCGCTAAACGCCTTCATCTGCTCCTTGCGGTAGGTACTGTCCCAATAAAGGTCGATGCCCACCTCTCCTACCGCCACAAATTTGTGGTCGTCGAAATGGCCCTCGGTGGCATCCAGCTGTTCAATCCAGTCTGCCTCGACCGATGTCGGGTGCAGCCCCATCGCCATAGAAGTGTAACCGGGATATGCCTTATGAGTGCCTACCATGGCGTCGTATGTGTGCATATCCACATTAGGCAGCACCAGATGGCGGAGTCCAGCCTTGCGGGCATGCTCCACCACCGCCTCACGGTCGTTGTCAAACTCCTCAAGATATATGTGAGAATGCGTGTCGATCATCTTATTTTTTCCTTCCCATCACCATTTTGTCGAACGCCTCGAAAAATGCCACTGCTTCCTGCGCAAGATCGGCTGAATGAAGTGCCTCCACAGCCTTGCGGCTATATTCAGCCACAGCGTCAAGGCAAATCTGACCGATATTGAGACGGTCGTAGATGCCGGTCACTCCGGCTATTTTCTCGCCTGGATAAGCCGACTTGTTGCCGAGCCAGAACACAAGTTCCTCCTTGTCGGCACCTTCGGCTTTCTGCATTGCGTTGATGAGCATATATGTTTTTTTGTTGTTCATTATATCGCCGCCGATAGCCTTGCCAAACACATCGGGATCGCCATACACGTCGAGCCAGTCGTCCTGCAGTTGGAACGCCAGTCCGAGATTGACTGCGAAATCATACAGCGCATTGGCGTTGCGCTCGTCGGCGTCACCCATAACTGCGCCTATTCGTGCCGCTCCGGCAAGAAGCACCGACGTCTTCAAGCGAATCATCTCCATATACTCGTCGATGGTCACATCGGTGCGCGCCTCAAACTCCATGTCATACTGCTGTCCCTCGTAGACTCCAATTGCCGTTTCGTTGAACTCCTTCAATAGGCGCATCGCTTTTTGCGGCTCCACACCGTCGACCACGAGCTGCGTGGCGAGGGTGAGCATGGTGTCGCCCGACAGGATGGCGGTATTGTCGTCCCATTTGTTGCAAACCGTAGGTTTTCCACGGCGCAGGTCAGCCTTGTCCATAACGTCGTCGTGTAGCAACGTGAAGTTATGATACATCTCTATGGCTGCCGCTTGCGGCAGAGCCTTGGCACTATCACCGCCTACAGCGTCGCACGCGGCGAGCAAGATTACCGGGCGAAGGCGTTTGCCGCCTTGCTCGAGTCCGTAGACTATCGGTTTGTACAAGCCTTCGGGATTTCTCCCTGCAGGGCACGCTATAGTGTCGACGGCATTTCCCGCCATTTTGATATATTCCTCAAGTGTATGCATCGCTTTTTATGGTTTTATCAGTCTTGAAACAACTCGTTTGATTCGATTAATCAATTATGCAAAAATAGCGATTTATTTTGCTTATGCGCACAATATCTCTGAAAATATTTTTTCTCATAAAATAGGCGGCGCCTCGGATGAGCAAAATCAAACAAGTTTGTTTTGCTCTTGGATAAAACCGGCTGCGCCTCGGAAAAATTGAAGTAAACTTCATTTTTCTCTCGGCTTGCACTATCTTTGCATTACCTTAGATTTGCAGCGGCAAACCGAAACTGAAATAGAAATGGTAAATTTGCAG